>JABAOF010001468.1_pt2 | contig 66475 bp, 59 predicted proteins | sample 7062171 | NCBI WGS metagenome assembly JABAOF01 (sample SAMN14538628, study PRJNA623070) | marine sediment metagenome | biome: marine biome [ENVO:00000428]; feature: marine pelagic biome [ENVO:01000023]; material: deep marine sediment [ENVO:00002113] | place: India: Gulf of Khambhat ...
CACTGGCTGAGTAAACAAAGAGAAGCAGTATGACTATTATTTTTTTCACCTTATTTGCATTTAAGGACGGTGTAAAAGTACTTTTTGAAATTATCTGTAAATATGATTTTTGTCAGTTTTTGTCAGGAATAAATATGATTTTAGTCAGTATATGAAAGTTTATTTTCATTTTAATGAAAAGCCATTATTAATTTTTAGGATGCCTGTTTTAACTAAAGTATTATATTTGACACTAAATGTCAACATTCATTTATTGGTATTCCCACCAAAAGAGAAAATCAACGGACACAAAGGAGCCAACTCTTACATTCGTTTAGGTGAATCAATGGGCGTAAACAAAGGCTACAAAACAGGCATCCGTGACAATTGGTTTGTAATCCCTTCAATAAAGTTGTCAGATGCTTTATTTATTAGCAGAAACAATTTATATCCTCGTTTAATCCTGAACGAAGCAAAAGCCTACGCAACGGACACAATGCACCGTGTGTTTATGAAAAAAGATACGATTAAAAACACATTCATAGCCAGTTTTTACAATTCACTTTCATTGGCTTTTTCAAAAATCGTTGGTCGTAGTTATGGTGGTGGAGTATTGGAATTAATGCCAAGCAAAGCAGAAAAAATACTGCTCCCATATCAAACTGAAAATGCTGAATTACTTGCTACCATTGATAAAATGATGCGAGACAAAAAAAGCATTGATGAAATTTTGAAAATCACAAACAAACAAATCCTGAAAGACGGGTACGGCTTTACAGATAAAGAAATAAAGATAGCGGATAGTGTTGTATTTATTTGACAATGATATGAGCTTTGAAATTGGAAAAACAGCAATTACCGAGAATATGTTTTTTGTAGGTGAGCAAGATATTGAAGATTCAATCAGTGACGAAATTTGGTTAAATATCCTTAATGACTATTATCAAGGGGTATTAGAATTTAGTATAAAAGAAATTAAAGATTGGAAAAATGCAGTTGTAAAAAAACTAGGTGTAACGATTACGAAAAATTCTATCCAATTCTTAAAAAAGGAATAAAAACGAAGTGCAAAAAAAATATTGATTACGATTCACTTAAGAGAATGCCTTCAAAGGGGGCTAAATCAGCAGATTTTTTGCAAAGGTTTATAAATTCTGAAAATGACATTCCTGTTAAAATAAAAGAAGCATTTGATAAACTAAGAACTTATTATGCCAACAATAAAAATTAACCAACAACTCAAACGAATCGAAGTCAAAGAATTTGAAATCGAAAATCAAATCGTTTTCAGCTATTTTGATAATCTTCCTGCGAGTGAAAGAGATGAAAAATTGCTGAGAGTAATTTACATAGGTGTTTTGGCTTTAATGGAAGACCGTATTTCCTCGTTTCTTTCAAAAACATCTAACGAACTAGGAACAGAACTAGAAAGTTTGAAGATGATTTTTGAAATGAAGAAAGAACTTTTCTATAAATCAACTATCAAAGGAATATTAGCAGAAGATGAAATTGCAGAATTTTTAAATCAATACTTTTCAGAAAAACGCTTGAAAGACAGAGCGTTTTTAACCGGAAATTCAGCGGGGAATCTTCCTAAGAATAAAACAGGAGATATTATTTGTGAAGTGCACGGAACACCTGATTTAAAAATTGCCATTGAATGTAAGTTTGATAAAAGTGTTCGTTTAGGAGATATTGAGAGCAAAGATATTTTTACCCGAAATTCTCCCACCGCTTGGAGCCAATTAATTGAAGCACAAGCCAACAGAGATAGTAAAGTAAGTTTGATTGTGTTTGATGTTTCGTTAGTTGATAACTCTATTCTAAAGAACGTTGAGAATGTCGGTTACATCCCGGGAATTGGTTTCATTGCAATCATTAATTCACAAAAAGGAGATTATAGTAATTTGGCAATTGCTTATATGCTTGCAAGAGATATTGCCTTAAATGCTAAGGAAATTGAATTGGATAAAGATGTTTTGGCAATGATGGTAAACCGCATTATCAAAGACATCAATGAAGTTTTGACAATTAAATCACTCGTTCAGAATAACATTGACAATAACAAAACAATATTGAAACAACTTGAAAAATCAATCCTTTTAATGGAGTTTAATCAAGAATATTTAAAACGGTTTTTAAGTCAGGGAACATTAACTAAAAAAGATTTGCTGGACTTCTATTCAGGTGAAAATGTGAAAGATAAATACCGTTTAATTGAAAAAGAAATTGATGCATCATAGTATCCAAAACAATATGCATAATAAATAGCATAACATTTGTTTGTTAGCAATAAATTTTAAATGAACATAATTAATGTAAAAACTACTACCTATATGCAACTCAATGAAGATTTTCAAAAAATATACCAACAATTAAATGATGAGCAAAAGAAAGCGGTAGATCAAATAGAAGGCCCTGTAATGGTCATTGCCGGGCCTGGCACAGGGAAAACACAAATTTTATCGGCACGAATAGGAAAAATTTTGTTGGAAACCGATACACTGCCCGAAAATATTCTTTGCTTAACTTATACTGATGCCGGTGTTGTTGCCATGCGTAAACGCCTCATGAGTTTTATTGGGCCCGATGCTTATAAAGTGAACATTTATACCTTCCATGCCTTTTGTAATGATATTATTCAGGAAAATCTCTCCATGTTCGAAAAAACAGTACTCGATCCAATTTCTGATTTGGAGCTTACTGCATTGCTTAAACAACTCATTGATACTTTTCCCAAGAATCATCCGCTCAAACGTTACAGGGGTGATGTATATTTTGAAATAGAAAACCTGCAGAAATTATTCAGCACCATGAAAAAAGAAGGGTGGACACCTGAATATATCCTTTCTGCTATTGATGCTTATTTGAATGATTTGCCCAATCGTGAAGAATTTATTTATAAAAGAAAAACCGGCCGTAATAATCCGGGCGATTTAAAAGAAAAACAAATACACGAAGAAAAAGAAAAAATGGAAAAACTCCGTGCTGCCGTGCAGGAATTTGACCGTTTTCAGGCAATGATGAAACAAAACAACCGCTACGATTTTGATGATATGATTAACTGGGTAATTCAGGCATTTGAACAAAACCCGGGTTTATTGTTAAAATATCAGGAGCAGTTTTTATATATTTTGGTAGATGAATACCAGGATACCAGCGGTACACAGAATAAGCTGGTACAATTGCTCATTAATTATTGGGAAGAACCCAATGTTTTTGTGGTGGGCGATGATGATCAAAGTATTTACCGTTTTCAGGGTGCTAATATCGAAAACATGTTCACGTTTGCACAACAATACCAAAATAGTTTAGAAAAGATTGTGCTCACAAAAAATTATCGTTCCATTCAACCTATTTTGAATACTGCTAAATCTGTGATTGATCGCAATGAAGAGCGTTTGGTAAAACACATGGAAGGGTTATCAAAAGAGTTATCTGCCGCTAATCCTCATATTAGTGAAATGAAGCAACCGCCAGTTGTGCAGGAATACGATAATCAACAGGCAGAAATGATAGGCATTACACTTCAAATTGAGGCCCTTTTACAACAAGGAATTGCACCCGGAAAGATTGCGATAATTTATAAAGAACATAAATTTGGAGAAGAACTGGCTAAATATTGCACTGTTAAAAATATTCCTGTTTTTACCAAAAAGCATGTCAATATTTTCACCATTCCTTTAGCAAAAAAAATACTCTTGCTATTAGAGTATTTAGCTGCTGAACACGATGCACCTTATGGGGGCGATGAAATGTTATTTGAAATTTTGCATTTTAACTGGTTTCAAATTCCACCCATTGAAATTGCAGCACTCTCTGTTGAAGTGGCCGATTTGAAATACACTACAAAAAAAACATCCATCCGAAAATTATTATACGATAAAGCCAATGCACCTGCCAAAGATTTATTTACTGAATCACTGCTTCCTGCTTTAAAAGAAGCTTCTTTCATCATCGAAAAACTGATTGCTGCTGTACCCAATGTTACCCTGCAACATTTATTTGAAAAAGTAATTTCTGAAACAGGTATTATACAACACATCATGCAGCAACCCGATAAGTTTTATGCATTGCAGGTACTCACCGCTTTATTCGATTTTGTGAAAGAAGAAACCCGCCGCAATCCTTTTTTATCACTAAAAGAATTTGTATCTCTCATTCAATTAATGCAAAGCGAAAAAATTCCATTGCCCTTAGTACAGGTGAACGGAAACGATAAAGGCGTTAACTTTTTAACAGCGCACGGTTCTAAAGGGCTGGAGTTTACTTATGTATTTTTTGCAGGTTGTAATGCATCTTTCTGGGAAAAAAAGCGCAAACAAAGTGATGGGTATAGTTTTCCCGATACCCTTTTTGCTTCTACTCCTAAGCATAAAGAGGAAGAAGAATTGCGCCGCTTATTTTATGTAGCACTTACCCGGGCAGAACAATATTTAACGGTAAGCTATGCGGCATTTAAAAATGATGGCAAATACCTTGAACCTTCTATGTTTATTGCCGAAATGATGGAGCACAATGGTGTAACCATTGAAAAGAAAACCTTGGATGCGGCAACTATCGCCGATTTTCAGGCGCTTAGTTTTGCCAATACTGCTGCACCTGAAATTGATAAATTAGAAACCGATGTGATCAATCGCCTGCTCGAAAAATTTGTAATGAATGTTACGGCATTGAATAATTATTTAAAATGTCCGCTGGAGTTTTATTATAAAAATTTAATTCGAATTCCTTCACCTAAAAATGAATCAACCGAATTTGGTTCAGCGGTTCACTATGCACTGGAAAAATTGTTTAAAAAAATGAAGGAAGATCCCAATAACCAATTCCCTCCATTGGAAGAATTTATTTCCGATTTTGAATGGTACATGCACCGCCATCGCGAAAGCTTTACTAAAGAGCAGTTTGAACGCCGGTTAGAATACGGCCAAATTGTATTAAGCAACTATTATCAGGAACATATTTTAACCTGGCATAAAATTGTAGTAGTAGAACATACCATCAAAAATATTGTCATCAATGGGGTACCGTTAAAAGGAAAATTAGATAAATTAGAATTTGATGGGAAATATGTAAATGTGGTAGATTATAAAACCGGCGATTATGAAAAAGCGCAAACAAAATTATTACCCCCGAACGATAAAAACGAATTGGGTGGCGATTACTGGCGACAAGCCGTTTTTTATAAAATTCTGGTAGATAACGATGCCACCAAAAATTGGGAAGTGGTTAGTACAGAATTCGATTTTGTTGAGCCTGATAAAAAAAACAATTACATCAAACAAAAACTGGTGATTGAACCCGAAGATGTAACCACCGTAAAACAACAAATTACCACCGTATGGGAAAAAATTCAGGCACATGATTTTTATACCGGCTGCGGCAGCACTGACTGTCATTGGTGTAATTTTGTGAAAGATAATCAATTAGCCATTGCTTTACACGAGCTGAATGAAGAGGAAACATAGATTTTATAGTTCTGTTAATCGGCTTTACCCATTTCTAAGCGTAAGTTTGCGCTTGCCGGTTCACTGCCATTTCGTTGTATAAAACAATAATTACATGCAAAAAATAATTGGATATTTCTTCATAGCTGCCTTGTTTATTCCCTTTACTTTTACGGGATGTGCTAATATTATTCCACCATCTGGCGGCCCAAGAGATACCATTCCACCTCATTTGGTAACCGCCGTACCCGATGATTCTATGTTGTATTTTAATACCAATAAAATTCTGCTAACTTTCGATGAATATATAGATGTAAAAGATGTACAAAAAAATTTAATTGTTTCCCCCAACCCTAAAAGTACCCCCATTATTGAAAATCATTTGAAAAATGTAACCATTAAATTAAAAGATACACTCCATCCCAATACTACCTATTCCATCAATTTTGGAAATGCTATTCGCGATGTAAATGAAGGAAATATTCTTAAAAATTTTATTTATGTATTCTCAACCGGTAATCATTTAGATACGTTTAGTTTCAGAGGCAAAGTATTACTGGCCGAGACCGGAAAAACCGATTCAACCCTAATTGTGGTTTTGCATGAAAATTTGAACGATACAGCCGTGGTAAAAGATGCACCTAAATACTATGCTCGTGTAAGCGGCAACGGCAATTTTGTATTTCATTTTTTACCTGCCAAAACATTTGCAGCCTATGTATTGCCCGATGATTACAGTAAACGTTATGATGATTCAACCAAAATGTTTGCTTTTCTCGATTCAAATATTGCTGTAGGTACGCATACACCTATGGTTACTTTCTATGCATTTGAGGCAGCAAAGAAAAAAGAAAAAACAGCTAAACCCAATGTGCCACCTGCTGCTAAACTCAGCAAAAACAAAGAACGGAATGAAGAGCAGAAGCGGCTGCGCTTTAGCATTAACTTCGACAATGGTAAACAGGATTTATTAAACCCGGCACTTCAAATTAAATTCAATACACCTTTAGATACGCTCAACACTGCGGCAGTGGAGTTGTTAGATACCTTGTTTAAACCTGTAAAAGGTTATACTGTTCAGTTAGATAGTACCAAAACCATTTGTAGTATTACTTATTCTTGGAAAGAGGCTGAACATTTTGTATTGCTGCTTCAAAAAGATGCGGCGGTTGATACCAACCACCTGCAATTAGCCAAGACCGATACCATTCGCTTCACCACTAAAAACGAATCAGATTACGGCTCGCTGCGCATACGTTTCAATCATCTCGATTTGGCCAAACATCCGGTGTTACAAATGTTACAAAACAATACCATCGCTGAATCAATCCCCATTACTTCAAAAGAAATTTACAGAAAATTATACCGCCCCGGCGATTATGATTTGCGTATTCTTTACGATACCAACCAAAATGGCATTTGGGATACCGGTAATTTTAAAAAACACCTGCAACCTGAAATTGTATTCGATCTCGATAAAAAAATTGTGCTGAAAAATAATTGGGATAATGAGTATGAGTTGAATTTGTAAATGCCATTTTTGTTTTTACGCTTCAACAAAATGTGTTCCTTACTGCAAAACTTTATCTTTGCGCCATGCAGTTACCTTCCGGTTTATTAGAAAATGCAGTGGCGCAATTTGCCAAATTACCCGGCATAGGCAAAAAAACTGCCTTACGCTTAGTTCTGCATTTATTAAAACAAAACGAGAATGAGGTAACCGTTTTTGCCAATACCATTGCCAAAATGCGCCGCGAAATAAAATTTTGCCAACGCTGCTTCAATATCAGTGATGGCGATATTTGCAGCATTTGTGCCAATTCTATGCGCAACGCCGGGGTTATATGTGTAGTAGAAAATATTCGCGATGTAATAGCTATTGAAACCACACAACAGTTTAATGGAACGTATCATGTGTTAGGCGGCATTATATCGCCGTTAGATGGGGTTGGCCCCGATCAGCTTACCATACAGCCATTGGTGCACCGCTTGGAAACCGAACATACCGAAGAGTTGATTTTTGCATTAAACCCCACCATTCAGGGCGATACCACCATTTATTATATCCAAAAAAAAATACAGCACCTGCCCTGTAAAATTACTACCATTGCCCGTGGCATTGCTTTTGGCGGAGAGTTGGAATATGCCGATGAAATGACTTTGGCCCGCAGCTTAGCCAATCGCTTACCCATACAACAATATGTTAAAGGTTAGCTGAAGGTAGTACAATAATTTTTTTAAAAATTTACAGCTCATTATTTTTAGGTAATTACACTTTGGTAGCATATTGGTACAACATTTAAGTCATCTGTTGGTTGTATATAAAAAAATAATACAATTCAGCAGTTGTACAAAAATTGAATACACACATGAAAAAAACATTGAAATATTTTTTAATTCTGGTAGTAGTAGTAGCCATTGCTGCTACCGGTTTTGTAGTGTATGTGTATAATAAACCACACAGAAATGTTGCTAAAGAAAAAGCAGTAACCCTTACTGCAGAACAATTATATCATGCGTTTAAAGACAATGAACAACAGGCCAATCAGCTATATTTAGATAAAGCCATTGAATTAACAGGTCGAATTGCACAAATTGCTACCAATCAGCAAGGCCAAACCGTTATCGATTTTAATACCGCCGATTCAATGGTAACCATTAATTGTACCTTTAAAAATAAGCCTGCTAATATTAAAGTTGGCGATTCTGTTCACTTTAAGGGCATTTGTACCGGCTATATCCCCGATATGAATGTGGTAATGAACAATGGCATTTTAGTAGAATAGATGTTTCAATCAATTACAGCCATCTGAAAACAATTCATAAAATAGTATAAAATCATCGCTTCATGTATACTAAACTTTCTCTTCTATTCCTTTTCTGCGTTTTAAGTGTTTCCTGCCTTCAGGCACAAAAATCGTTTGTTACCCGTAACGGGCAAATTAGTTTTGTAGCCACCAATGATGATGATGTAAGTGCTGTGAATAATGAAGTAGCCAGCCGTATCACTACTAACGGACAAATCACTTTTAGTCTGTTAATCAAAAGTTTCTTTTTTCAATATGCCGAAATGCAGGATCATTTCAACAGCGATTATCTGCAAAGCAATACCTATCCGCGTTCCGATTATAAAGGCAATATCACCAATATCCAATCCGTTAATTTTTCGAAAAACGGAATATATCCTGTTACCGTACAGGGTAATTTAACGCTGCATGGCATTACAAAACCCATCACCGTTCCCGGTACCATAGAAGTGGCAGACAATAAAATTATTGCCAAAGCCAGGTTTATATTGGTTTTGAGCGATTTTAACATTCATGCCGACAGGGTAGCCAAAAAAGTAGCCATTCAATTCAATTGCACCTGTCAATAATCTATTGCTACTAACATTTGTTTGTATTTTTTCCCGCTTACTTACCTTAACTTTGCAGCACTTCAGGTGGATTTGTTTATTGTTCGGCCTGTGCAAATTGAACTAATAAACGGTAAAAGCTGCTGCATTTTCTTCACAGTAACTCAATCGTTCAACAGTTCAAAATTTTTATGTTACCGGCTGCAGTAAGGCTATTGAACTGCCGTTGCGTCGCACACTGCATCGTTCAAAACACTGCTCAGCCAAACCGCTCCGCAACAAACATTCCACCATCGAAGTAAAGTTTGTTATAAAATGGCATGTGCACAGCACGCAAAACTTTATAACAATATTTATCCGGGTATCAAAAAAAAACAGATACAAAAATGAAATCAATTAAAGAATGTTTACAGGAACGCATATTAATCATCGATGGAGCCATGGGTACTATGATACAACGGCATCAATTACAGGAGGCCGATTACCGGGGCGAAAGATTTAAAGACTGGCCGGTAGATGTTAAGGGAAATAATGATTTGTTGTGTATTACCCAACCCGAGATTATTAAAAATATACACCGCCAATACCTGGAAGCCGGTGCAGATATTATTGAAACCAATACGTTCAGCAGTACGGCCATTGCCATGGCGGATTATAAAATGGAAGCGCTGGCTTATGAACTGAATGTTGCAGCCGCAAAATGTGCCCGCTCTGTAGCCAATGAGTTTACCGCCAAAAATCCCGATAAACCGCGCTTTGTTGCCGGTGCCATGGGGCCGCTGAACAAAACACTCAGCCTTTCGCCCGATGTCAATAATCCAGGTTTTCGTGCTGTTACCTTTGATGAGGTAATGCAAGCCTACTACGAACAGGTAAAAGGTTTGGTACATGGCGGCGTAGATGTATTGCTGATTGAAACCATTTTCGATACCCTGAATGCTAAAGCGGCCATATTTGCCATTAAAAAATATTTTCGCGACCATCAGCAACCGGAACTGCCCATTATGATCAGCGGTACCATTACCGATGCCAGTGGGCGCACTTTAAGCGGACAAACACTCGAGGCGTTTTATACCTCTGTTATGCATGCACAACCCTTAAGTGTTGGTTTAAATTGTGCATTGGGTGCAGCAGAAATGCGCAGCCATATTGAAGAGTTATCGCAAATTGCTGCCGCATACACCTCTGCCTATCCCAATGCCGGCTTGCCTAATGCCATGGGCGAATACGATGAACAACCTCACGAAACGGCACATTTTATTGAAGAATGGGCAAAACAGGGCTATGTAAACATTGTTGGAGGTTGCTGTGGTACCACGCCTGAACACATAAAACATATTGCCAATAATGTAAAAAATATAAAGCCGAGGCCGTTACCTGTTGTTGAAAATGAAATTGTATAATCCTATACTAAGTGTAAATTATTGTTATGAGTGAGCTAATTGTAATACATCCTTATTTGCGTTTAGCAGGACTGGAACCCTTAGTGGTGCGACCCGAAACCAATTTTGTGAATATTGGAGAGCGTACCAATGTAACCGGTTCAAAAAAATTTGCCCGGCTTATTCGCGAAAATAAATTTGAAGAAGCGCTTTCTGTTGCCCGGCAACAGGTTGAAAATGGTGCGCAGGTGTTGGATGTAAATATGGATGATGCCATGTTAGATGGCGTATTAGCCATGACAACATTTTTAAACCTGTTACAGGCAGAACCCGATATTGCCAAAATTCCCATCATGATCGATTCATCTAAGTTTGCAATTATTGAAGCAGGCTTAAAATGTGTACAGGGAAAATGCATCGTCAATTCTATCTCCCTGAAAGAGGGAGAAGAAAAATTTATTGAACAGGCCATCATTTGTAAATCATTTGGTGCAGCAGTGGTGGTCATGGCTTTTGATGAAGCAGGCCAGGCCGATACCCTGCAACGCAAAGTAGAAATTTGTAAACGTGGTTATCAAATTCTTACAGAAAAAGTGCATTACCAGCCTCAGGATATCATTTTCGATCCAAATATTTTCGCCATTGCTACCGGTATTGAGGAACACAATAATTATGCAGTAGATTTTATAGAAGCTACCCGGCAAATAAAACAACTGATGCCAATGGCTAAGGTGAGTGGCGGTGTATCTAATGTGTCATTTTCTTTTAGAGGTAATGATGTAGTACGCGAAGCCATACATGCCGTATTCCTGTATTATGCTATTCAGGCAGGTATGGATATGGGTATCGTCAATGCAGGGCAATTAGCTGTGTACGATGAAATTGAACCTACATTAAGACAGTTATGTGAAGATGTGGTACTGAACCGGAATAATGACAACAACCAGGCTACCGAAGCCTTGATTGCTTATGCCGAAACTGTAAAAAGTAAAGGGAAAACAATTGTTAAAGATGAAGCCTGGCGCAATGCCCCTGTTGAAGAACGCCTGAAACATGCACTTGTAAACGGCATTACCGATTATATTGATGTAGATACTGAAGAGGCTCGCTTACAATATTCGCAGCCTTTAGATGTAATTGAAGGCCCTTTAATGGATGGCATGAATGTAGTGGGCGATTTATTTGGCGCCGGTAAAATGTTTTTACCACAGGTGGTTAAAAGTGCCAGAGTAATGAAAAAAAGTGTGGCCATATTAACGCCTTATATTGAAGCGGAGAAGGAAGTTCGTAAACAGGCACATTTGGCAGCAGGCACCGAAAATACAGAAGCAGCAGGTGCGGCAAAAATATTGCTGGCCACTGTAAAAGGTGATGTACACGATATTGGTAAAAATATTGTAGGTGTGGTATTGGGCTGTAATGGTTATGATGTAATTGACTTAGGCGTGATGGTGCCCACCGATAAAATTTTAGATACCGCTATTAAAGAAAAGGTAGATATTATTGGTTTGAGTGGATTAATCACTCCTTCACTCGATGAAATGGTGCATGTAGCCAAAGAAATGAAACGCCGCAATATGCAGCAGCCATTGCTGATTGGAGGTGCCACTACTTCACGCATACATACTGCCGTTAAAATTGCACAGGAATATCCAAATGGCGTAGTGCATGTGTTAGATGCTTCCAGAAGTGTAACAGTAGCAGGCGCTTTATTAAGTGCAGAACAAAAAGATGCTTTTTTACAACAAACTGCTGCTGAGTACCATAAATTACGTGAATCATTCTTAAATAAAAAGCCCGTAAAACAATACATCAGCTATCAGGAAGCGCTGACACATAAAACCAAAATAGATTGGAACAATTATACTGCTATTACTCCAAAATTTATAGGCAATAAAGTTTTTGATGATTTTCCTTTAAATGAATTAAGGCCTTTTATTGATTGGAAACCCTTTTTTATCGCATGGGAAATGCACGGAAACTTTCCGGATATTTTAACCGATGAAGTGGTGGGCGTAGAAGCTTCAAAATTGTATAAAGATGCCAATGCCTTATTAGATAAAATTATTCAGGAAAAATGGCTTACAGCAAAAGGCACCATTGGGTTTTATAAAGCCGGTAGCCATAACGATACCCTGTTGGTGCAGCATGGTAATGAAACCTACCGGTTAGAATGCTTGCGTCAACAGGTAAAAAAAGCTGCCGATCAGCCCAACTTATCATTGGCCGACTTCGTAAAACCTGCCAATTCAATCAATGAAGCAAATGATTATATAGGTGCATTTGCCGTTGCCATTCATGGTATTGAAAAACATATTAAAAAGTTTGAGCAGCAATACGATGATTATAATAAGATCATGTTACAGGCATTGGCCGACAGACTGGCTGAAGCTTTTGCAGAATGTTTGCATTATAAAGTTAGAACCAACTATTGGGGTTATGCTTCTAATGAACAGCTGAGCAATGATGATTTAATTCATGAAAAATACCAGGGTATTCGCCCGGCACCGGGTTATCCTGCCTGCCCCGACCATACCGAAAAATATAAGTTGTTTGCTTTGCTCAATGCTACTGAAACAACCGGCATACAATTAACCGAATCACTGGCAATGTATCCGGGAGCAGCAGTTTGTGGCTGGTATTTTTCGCATCCGCAAAGCCAGTATTTTGGTATTGGCAAAATTCAGCGCGATCAGTTGGAAGATTATGCACAACGTAAAAACTGGCCGTTGGAAGAAGCAGAAAAATGGCTAAGTCCGGTATTGGAATAGGTTGTACGCATTCAATTATGCTGCACAATGAATGAATATTAAAATTAATTGAATGCTGTAGCTGTAAAAAATTAGGCATATCTGCTGCATTTTGTATAGTTTCGCTCCCCGATAATCAAATTTTTTTATTATGTCATTAGTTGTTGTCGGTTCTATGGCTTTTGATGCCATTGAAACGCCTTTTGGAAAAAGCGATAAAATAGTAGGAGGTGCTGCCACTTATATAGCCTGGTGTGCCACTAATTTTACACCGGTTAAACAAATTTCTATAGTGGGGGGCGATTTTCCGGCAGAGGAATTGAGTGCTTTGAAAGCAAGAGGCGTTGATTTAGAAGGGGTGCAAATTAAAAAAGAGGAAAAATCTTTTTTTTGGAGTGGCCGTTATCATATGGATATGAACAGCCGCGATACATTAATTACCGAATTAAATGTACTCGCCAATTTTGAACCCAAAGTGCCCAAAAGTTATCAGGATTGCGAATTTTTAATGTTAGGAAATTTGGTACCATCTGTTCAGCGCAGTGTAATTGAACAATTACGCCAACGGCCAAAACTCATTGTAATGGATACCATGAATTTTTGGATGGATACCATGCCGGAAGAGCTGGAAAAAACCATTGCTATGGTAGATGTTTTGATGGTAAATGATAGTGAAGCCCGACAGTTAAGCGGTCAATATTCTTTAGTAAAAGCTGCAGCCACCATTTTAAGAATGGGCCCTAAATTTTTAGTGATTAAAAAAGGCGAACATGGTGCATTGTTGTTTCATGATAACAAAGTTTTCTTTGCTCCTGCATTGCCGTTAGAGGAAGTGTTTGACCCAACCGGTGCCGGCGATACTTTTGCTGGTGGCTTTATTGGTCACTTAGCCAAAACAAAAGATATTTCATTTGAAAATATGAAAACGGCAATTATTATTGGTTCGGCATTGGCCAGTTTTTGCGTAGAAAAATTTGGCACTGCCAAACTTCGTGAAATTTCAGCAAACGATATTACTGAGCGTATTGAAGAATTTGTACAATTGGTACACTTTGATATTAACCTGAAATAAAGGAAATTGAATGAAATGAATCGGGGCCGGAATACTGAAATGTATTTCGGCCTTTTTTATAAATCGCCCAATTGTGGCCTGATGATGATGTCTTCTACACAGGCTTGCGGTGATAAGTTTGCTGCTGAAAATATTAAATTGGCAATATCCTTTACTTCCATAATGCGTTGTGGGTCAATTCCACTGCCATACCAGCTTTCGGTATATACAGCGCCGGGCATTACAGCCGTTACTTTTACATGATGCGGTTTTAACTCTTCACGTAAATTTTTACTGAATCCCAATAAAGCAAATTTACTAATGCTATATGCTCCTCCGTTAGGATAGGCATTTAATGATGCAATTGAACAAATATTAAAAATATGTCCTTTTTTTTCTGATATCATTGCAGGGGCAATGATTCTGGTTAAATGATAAGCGCTAAAAAGATTTACCTGCATTAAATCCATCAGGGTACCTTCCGGTTCAGTTAAAATAGAGCCGGGCTTATATTGGCCGGTATTATTTACCAGAATATCCGGTGCGCCAATACCCAGGCACCAATCACCAAAAGCAGCTACTTCATTGTAATCAGACATATCCGTTGCCCTGAAATGAATAGTTGATTGCGGGTATTTTTGTTGCAATTCATCTGCTGTTGCCTCAAGTGTTACTGCATTTCTGGCACATAACAATAAGGTATACCCCTGCTCGGCAAATTTTCCTGCAATCGCTTTTCCCATTCCTTTTGAAGCGCCGGTAATAATGATATTCATGGTATTGCTGGTTAATTGGTAATAAATTCTGTTACATTTGTTCTCAAATATCGCACATTATTCAGAATAAATAATATGAAATATCAACATATATTTTTTGATCTTGACCATACGTTATGGGACTTTGAAGCCAATGCAAAAGCTACACTGCAGGATTTATATGCGCTGCATCAGTTGTCAGACAAAGGTATTGATTCATTCAACCATTTTTTTGAACGCTACAGTTATCATAACGAACGTTTATGGGATAGATATACCAAAGGGTTTATTAAACAGGATGAATTGCGTTGGAAAAGAATGTGGCTTGCTTTATTAGATTTTAAAATTGCAGATGAGCCACTTTCCCGGCAAATGGCTGTTGATTTTTTAGAAAGATTGCCATTCAAGAATGCAGTTTTTCCCTACACGAATGAAATACTCATTTACCTTACACAAAAAGGCTATCAGTTACACCTCATTACCAATGGCTTTGAAGCTGTTCAACACAAAAAATTATACAATGCCGGCTTGCAGGGTTATTTTAAAAAAGTAATTACTTCTGAGGTTTCCAATAGCTTAAAGCCCAATAAAGAAATTTTTTTATTTGCAATGGAACAAGCCGNNTTGGCGATAATTTAGATGCTGATATTCAGGGTGCAGTGAATGTGGGTATGGATAGTATTTTTGTAAATCATTTGGGCATAGAGCCACATATTCAGGCCACTTATGCAGTAAGTCATTTACAGCAATTGGAAAATATTTTATAATTTTAGGAAATTAAAAACCGGCTACTCATGTTTGAATGGGCAGCCGGTTTTTTATGGGAATCAAAATATTTCTTATTTATACATGGCGGTAGTTCCGGACTTTTTGCAACAATCCTTTTTGCAAATTTTTTTGCACTCTTTTTTAGAACAGTCTTTACAATCTTTATTATTGCATTTCTTTTTTCCACCATCCTGAGCAATTACGGTTCCTGCCAATAGCAGAACCAGTATTCCTGCAGTTGCAAATTTTTTCATGTGTTGATGATTTGTTTGAATTAAAGTTAAGGAAATTTTAATTATTTGTACTGCCACAAATGTTAAATATTAAAAGTCCAGGTGGCTAAAACGGTTACTCCGCCCTGTACTTGTTGGTTAAGTTTTACTTTAATATTGGTATGTAAAGGCAATATAACATCTACCCGGCTGCCAAATTTAATAAAACCATATTCAGCACTCTGTTGCACTTTATCGCCCACTTTTGTATAATTACAAATGCGTTTGGCTAAAGCTCCGGCAATTTGTTTGTATAATACTTCACCATAACCATTTCTAACTACCACACTCCAACGTTCATTTTCAGTAGAGCTTTTCGGGTGCCAGGCTACCAGATACTTTCCTTTGTGATATTGGTTGTAAACAATTTCACCACTCATTGGGTTTCTGTTTACATGAACGTTGGCAGGGCTCATAAAAATGCTTACCTGAATACGTTTATCTTTAAAATATTCAGTATCTGTTATTTCCTCAATCACCACAACTTTCCCGTCTGCCGGACAAACAATGGCATTGTCCTGTATGGTTAATGTGCGATGCGGTATCCTGAAAAATGAAATAATAAATAATAACAAAATTAGAGTAATGATAAAAATGGCAATGGACAGCCATAGTACCGCGCCGCTTAAAAATGCAAATGATAAAACATTGATGAGCCCGAACAGCAAACTGGCAATGCCTATAGTACGGTAACCTTCGTGGTGTATTGTCATTCTAATTGGTTATGCTGCAAAGTTAATAGATGCAGGGTAAATTTGTAAATTCAGTGTTCTATTGGTTTTTCGCATATCCCGGATAATAGAATAGTACCCATTTTAATTTTAAATTCAAAATTAGTTGTTGCATAATTTTCGGAGCATAGTTAATACAATCTGCTTAATTTCAATTTTTGAATGAAGGTGGGCTTTGATGCTGTAATTTTTAAAATATTGATCCAGCAGCCTTCAACATCTAATCGTTAAATATTGTACAATGAAAAGTAGTTATGTTTTTTTAGGAATGGTATGGTTAATGACTTTTTCAAGGGTGCAGGCACAAAATATACAGCAAAAAAGCTCATTAAACGGCAATTGGCAGGTATTTGCGCCACTCAGTTATCAAGGTAACGGAAGTGTATACCGTTCTGCTAATGGCGCTCCGTTAGCAGATTATTGGCAAAATAGAAGCGATTATAAAATACATGCAACTTTAGATACTGTGCAGAATATACTCACTGCTTCTGAAACAATTACCTATACCAATAACAGTCCCGATGCGTTAAATATTTTGTGGTTGCAATTGGACCAAAATACCTATTTACCCAATGCCCGTTCTCAATATTATACCAATCGTATCCGAAATGAATCTACAAATGGTTTTCAAATTGCATCTGTGCAAATTGAAGAGAATGGAAAATTGCAGCAGGTAAACTATTTGGTGAATGATACCCGTATGCAGATACAATTATCAAAAGCGCTGGCAGCAAAAAATGGTAAAATTTTCATTCATATTCAATATCAATATCAGATTCCAGGTGCATTTGGCGGTAGAACCGATTATGTTGCTACGCAATATGGTAAAATTTTTGAGATAGCACAATGGTACCCAAGAATGTGTGTATACGATGATTTGGAGGGATGGAGTACTTTGCCATTTTTAGGTAGCGGAGAATTTTATTGTGATTATGGCGATTACGATTACACCATTACATTACCTGCAGGAATGATTGTGGCCGGTAGTGGCGAATTGCAAAATCCGGAAGAGGTATTAACTCCTTTGCAACTGAATAGGCTTGCCGAAGCTGCAAAAAGTAACCAAACCGTATGGATTAGAACACTTGCTGAAGTGCAACAACAGCCTGCTTTAAAGGGAAATAAAACCTGGCATTTTAAAATGTTTAATACACGAGATGTGGCGTTTGGTGCATCAAAAGCATATATATGGGATGCATCAAAAGTAAATTTACCAAGTGGTAAAAATTGTATGGCCATGTCGGTTTATCCGGTCGAAAGTATAGGGGATAGCGCATGGGGCAGGGCAACTGAATACTTAAAAAAATCAATTGAATATTTTTCTGAAAAATGGTTTGAATATCCCTATCCGGTAGCCATTAACGAGGCAGGCATTGCCGGTGGAATGGAATATCCGGGAATTGTATTTGATGGCATTACCGATAAAGGAAAAGAATTATACTGGGTAACTGCGCATGAAATTGGGCACAACTGGTTCCCCATGATTGTAGGATCTGATGAACGCAGGTATCCCTGGATGGATGAAGGCTTTAACACATTTATTGATGTGTATGCATCTGATGTGTTTAACCATGGCGAATATGCTCCTAAAAGAGATGGCGAGTATGCACCGGATGGAGGTAATCCTGCAGATGAAATAGTGCCTTATTTATCTGATCCGCATGCTCCGGTAATGATGACCAGGGCAGATGGTATTCCCGAAAAATATCGACATCCTATGGTATATTTTAAACCGGCGTACGGGTTGGTTTTATTGCGTGAAGTAATTCTGGGCCCTGATAGATTTGATGCAGCTTTTAAGCACTACATTCAGCAATGGGCTTATCGGCACCCTGCACCATTCGACTTTTTCAACACCATGAATAATCAGGGTGGCGAAGATTTATCGTGGTTTTGGCGGGAGTGGTTTTTTGACAATCAATCGCTCGATCAATCCATTGAAAATGTTGTGTATACAAATCAAAACCCGGCTGATGGTATAGATGTTACTCTTATAAATTTGCAATCCATGGTAATGCCAATACCCTTGGAAGTTAAATACACCAATGGCGCAAAAATGCAATTGCAGTTACCGGTAGAAACCTGGTTGCAAGGCAATCACAGAACGGTACATCTTGCTACCAGCAGCCCCGTAAAAAGCATTGTTATTGATCCCAAAAAGCTGTTACCGGATGAAAACAGAAAGAATAATGTATTTATGATGGCAACTGTGCAGCACAATTCTAATTAAGTTTTATGGTAAATTCCCATAACGTATTACGCAAAAAATATTGGCGGCAATTCTAAATGAATGAATAACTTTGAGTGAAAATCTGCTGAAATTGGCTGCTAACAATAGTATATTCAATTGTAATATTGCTGAATTGCAGTACCAAATAGCCTCTTATGAAGATGAGACTGCTTACAAGAAATTATTTTTTTGTGTCTTCCCCTCTCTTCAAAATCATGCCTATGCTATTTTGCAATCAAGACAATTAGCTGAAGAGGTTGTTTCAGATGTATTAATTGAAATTTGGAAACGCAGGGCAACCTTACTTGAAATAGAGAATTTAAGACTTTACCTGTTCGTGAGTGTTAGAAATGGTGCGTTAAAAAAATTACAGCAGGAGAAAAAAACATTTCGATACCAACCCATTCATGAGTTGAAGGTAGAATTGATTTCTGAATACATTCAACCGGATGAAACCCTTCAGCTTTCAGAAACAGCGCAACAATTAAAAGAAGCCATTCAACAATTACCACCACAATGTAAACTCATTTATAAACTGGCCAAAGAAGATCAGTTGAAATATCGGGAAATTGCCAGTATACTTCAAATCAGTGTAAAAACAATTGATCATCAATTGGCTATTGCACTTCGAAAGCTGGCAGAACGGCTTTCTATTTCCCGCAAACAAAAAAAATAATGATCCCCCTTTAGGGGATTTTCTTTTTTGAATACTCTTATTGATACAGAACTATGGAGAAAAATGACAGAATATGGCAATTATTGGCACGCAAGTTTACCAAAGAAGCTACGGAAGCTGAATTGGAAGAATTGGCTGGTCTTTTAAAACAAGATGAAGTCAATGCTGCAGTTGCTGCCATTCTTGAAGAAAACTGGCAAACATATCCGGATGTGGATATGGAATTTTTAGATGCCACTTTCTTATTGCACCTGCAACGTATGCAGGAGCAGGGTATAACAATGGGAACTGCCCATCAGAGAGATTCAACTGTTATTCATTCTGCACAACCACTTCATAGCAAACAACGTATCAATAAATACATGACAGCCGGTGTGTTCTCATTTATTTTGATATTGCTTATTGCAGGTTGGTGGCGTTTTTCAGAAAACAAGCAGCAGCCCATTCCACAACCTGCCGTTAAAACAGTAGAAATACCTAATGAAATTGTTACAAAAAATGCATCTAAAACAAAAATTATATTACCAGATGGTTCTACCGTTTGGCTCAATGCCGATAGTAAATTATGGTATTATAAAAGTTTTGGAAATGTACAACGTGAAGTTTATTTGACCGGTGAAGCATTTTTTGATGTTGCAAAAAATGCTGCGAAACCCTTTATCATCCATACCAAACTGATTGATGTAAGGGTATTAGGTACCTTATTCAATGTACGTTCATATCCGAATGATAAAACCGTAGAAACCAGTCTGGTAAGGGGTTTGGTGCAGGTTACTTTGCATAGTCGCCCGGATGAAAAGTACTTTCTGAAACCCAATGAAAAATTAGTAGTGTTGAATGTGCCTGATTCTGTAAATGCGCAGAAAAACATACAACCTGTTTTGAAAAACTTAGATGATAATCTTGTTGCCATTAAAAACTTAACACCGCTACAACAGGATGATTCATTAAAAATTGAAACTGCATGGACTAAAAACCGATTGTGTTTTATAGATGAAAGCTTTGATGAAGTAGCGCACCAGTTAGAACGTTGGTACGATGTACAATTTGTGTTTAAAAATGACAGATATAAAAATATAAGGCTAAACGGTTCTTTTGTAAATGAAACGCTAACTCAAGCGCTTGATGCGTTAAAATTTTCTACCAATTTTCATTATGAAATAAAAGATAAAACGGTTACCATTTATTAATTCAAATTTTAAAACGACTGCCTATGCCCATCCTCAACTCCGGTTAAATCAACAACTATATTCAAAAAAAAGCGGGAAATGCTGCAACATTCCCCGCCGGAAAAACACCAGAATGCTTGCTATGAATAGCAGGTTCTTAGCATTATTCACTTATTCAAACACTAATGTATGAAAAAATCGATTGCTGTTGCAGGGAAGTTGCGTCTTCCCTTAAAGCCATTAATTTATATGAAACTAACACTACTACTTAGTATTTTTTGCATTTTTAATGCCACTGCCGGTACCCATGCGCAAACGGTTTCTGTAAAAATGAATAAAACAGAAATAGCCAAGGTGCTGGGAAATATTGAGCAGCAGGGCGGATACAGATTTTTATTCAACAGCCGCTTGAAAGACCTGAAGGAAAAGGTAAACCTCAACGTTAACAATGCGGCCATTGAAACTGTGCTTGACCAATTATTTTCCGGCACCAGTTTAACCTATAAAATTTTAAGCAATAATTTAATTGCCATTCGTTCTGTTAATCCAGATGAACAGGATATTAAAATAACGGGAAAAATAGTAAACGAAAAAGGAGAACCGTTAAGCGGCGTAAGTATTTCCATTCAGGGTACATCAAAAGGTACGGTTACCGATAATAATGGTAATTACTCATTGAATGTTGCGCCTAATGCGGTTTTAATTGTTTCCTATATTGGCTATACCACACAGGAAGTAAAAGTAAATAACCAGAATGTGATTAATATATCATTGGTTGCTTCCGAGAAACAGTTAGATCAGGTAGTAGTAGTGGGATATGGTACCCAACGTAAACAGGATGTTACGGGTTCAATTGCTACCATTCAAGGTTCTGAAATTTCAAAACAGGCTTCTGTTAACCCCATTAGTGCATTACAGGGTAAGGTAGCCGGTGTGCAAATTACCAACTCTGGCGCACCGGGTAGTGCACCACAAATCAACATTAGAGGCCTAGGTACTTATTGGTCAAATACCGGCCCGTTATATGTGGTAGATGGTGTTTGGTTAAATGACGTTAATTTTTTAAACCCCGCCGATATTCAATCTATCAGTATTTTAAAAGATGCCTCCAGCGAAGCTATATACGGTATTAAAGGGGCCAATGGTGTTGTAATTATTACAACTAAAAAAGGAACGGGTGCTAATAGAAAGCCGGTAGTTAATTATACAGGTTATGTGGGTTATCAAAAAGCTACCAATCAGGTAAAAATGGCCGATGCTCATCAATATGCTGTTTTATTTAATGAATTGGGCAGAATGACAGGGGCTACCAACTTCTTAGATTCTTCGAAATTTGGCACAGGTACCAATTGGTTTGATCAGGTTTTACGCAATGCCATCATTACCAATCATCAGGTATCGGTAACCGGTGGTTCTGATAAAAACACCTATAATTTTTCTTTGGGTTATTTAACTCAACAAGGTATTTTAAAAACAAACGACTATACCCGTTATACTGCCAATCTGAGCAATGATATACAAGTTTCTAAAAACATTAAAGCAGGCTACACTGTAATTGGCAATTTTAATAATTCGCACAATGCACCAGGTGGAATTTGGCATGCATTGTATGCTGCTCCTCCTGTTTTACCTGTAAAATTTGCCGATGGTGTTACTTATGGCGATCCGGGTTATTATGGATTGGGTTCTGCAGTTAGCAATCCGCAGGCAACATTAGATTATAATAATTCATATAGCAGAGGATACAACTTTACCGGTAATGCTTATGTAGATATTCGCTTTGCCAGTCACTTTGATTTTAAAACAACCATTAGCGGGGTATATGGCGATAATGAATCTAAAAATTATGTGCCTGTTTATAAAGCTACCTCTACGCAACAAAATTCTGTTAGTAACCTGGGTGTTTCCCGAGGTGAAAACAGATCGTGGATCGCAGAAAATACCATTACTTATTCCAACACATTTGCTACCAATCATCGGGTAACTATTTTAGCCGGTCAGCATGCGGAATGGAATAATTATAATTTTATTTCAGCATCTGCACAAAATGTTCCGAATGTTAATTCCGGTAACTGGTTTTTGGGTTTGGGTAATAACCCCTATGTAAATGATGTGGATAATAGTTATAACCAGCAATATCCATTACAATCTACCATCTCCTCTTATTTTGGAAGAATCAATTATGCGTTTAAAAATAAATACATGTTGAATGCTACCATGCGTGCAGATGGTTCTTCTAAATTTACCGGAAGTGAAAGATGGGGATATTTCCCATCTATAGGTGCTGCATGGATTGTTTCTCAGGAAAATTTTATGCGCAATCAACACATATTTAATTCGCTGAAATTAAAGGCTAGTTGGGGTAAAGTGGGCAATGCAGGTGTACCCACATTTGTGAGTACACAACAAACCGTTTCAGGCGGCGCATACAGTGTAATTTATGGCAATAGTGGTACCGTTTCGCAGGGTGTAAGTGTTGCATCCATTCCTCCACCACCATTAAAATGGGAAAAGAGTGTTGGAACAGATATTGGCCTGGAAGCCTCTGTTCTAAATAGTCGCTTAACTATTGAGGCAGATGTGTACAATAAAAAAACACAGGATATTATTATGAATGTTTATTTGCCGGGCTCTGCAGGATTGGCCAACCAATTTATTACAACTAATGTGGGTGATGCACAAAATCAGGGTTTTGAATTATCGTTGAACTGGCATGATAATGTAAACAAAGATTTCAGTTACTCTATTAATGGTAATGTTTCTTATAATGAAAATAAATTTTTAAGTAACAGTGCAGGCGGGCAAAAAATTTATGATGGTGGTTCCGGTGCTACCGGTGGTCAGTTTACTACGTTAACAACAGTAGGCCAACCTATTGGGGTATTTTATGGATACAGAGTAGTGGGCATTTTTCAAACTGCTGCAGATGTAGCGAATTACAAAGACAAATCCGGTAACTTATTTCAACCCAATGCTCAACCGGGCGATTTTAAATATGCCAGCACAACAGGCGTAGGACCCATATCTGCTAACGACAGAGTAGTATTGGGCAACCCAAATCCAAAATACATTTATGGTATCAGTACCAATTTTGTTTACAAACAATTTGATTTGTCGGTTGATTTTCAGGGAGTAGCAGGTGTAGATGTGTACAATGCCAATAAGGGTTTGCGTTATGGTGCTGAAAACTGGACACAGGATTTTTACAATAACCGCTGGCATGGTGTAAATACTTCTAACAGTTACCCTTCTGTAAATATTGGCGGTGGTAATAATTACTGGCCCAATTCATGGTATGTAGAAAGTGGCAGCTATTTCAGAATTAGAAATATGCAATTGGGTTATACTTTACCGAATGCCCGTTTACAACATTTAGGTATCCAAACACTTCGGCTATATGTAAATGCGCAAAATGCATTTAATTTCTTTAGCTACAAAGGTTTCTCTCCTGAAGTGGGTGGTAGCCCGGGTAATATTGGTATCGACAACAATACCTATCCGTTATCTGCTATTTACAACTTTGGTGTAAATCTTTCTTTCTAAACTTATTAAAGCATATTATTATGAAAAATATATTGAAAATAAAATTGGTCACCCGGGTGGTAAAGCCGGCAATATTATGTTTGTCGATGGCAGTGATTGTTTCCGGTTGCTCAAAAAATTTTTTGGAAGTACCCGTTCAGGGTCAGCAACCCGCTACACAAATTTGGAAAACCGCTACCGATGCAGCTAATGCAGTAAACGCCATTTATGGAAATTTACGTAGTTGGAATAATGTGGCTTTTGCCCCTATTTGTGTAGAAAGCGTAGGATCTGATGATGCAGCAAAAGGCAGTGTGCCCAGCGATGCTACTTTCATTAACGCTTACGATAATTTTACTGTAACAGCTACTGATGGCCAGTTAGATGGTTTTTGGACAGGCCAGTATCAGAATATTAATTTATGTAATCAGGTGCTTGATAATGTGCCCAATATTAATATGGATGCAACTTTAAAAGCACGGTATTTGGCAGAAGCAAAATTTGTAAGGGCTTATTCTTATTTTAGATTGGTACGCGCTTTCGGAAATATTCCACTCATTTTACATGTGCCGTCAAAACCTGCTGAATTAAACCCTGTACAAAGTAAACCTGCTGATGTGTATACTGCCATTGAACAGGATTTAACAGATGCTGCCGGCGTTTTACCCGCTACTTATGGCCCTGCCGATATTGGCCGTGCTACCAAAGGTGCAGCATTAGCTTTGCACGCCAAAGTTGCCATGTATCAGAAAAAATGGAGTGATGTAAAAACATATACCGATCAAATTATTGCATCGGGTACCTATAGTCTTTTCCCTAGTCCGTATAAGTTGTTTAGAATTCCGAATGAGAATAATGTAGAATCCATTTTTGAAATTCAGTGCAATTATGTTGCGGGCAATGGCGGACTCTCTAATAGCCAGTATTCACAGGTGCAGGGTAACCGAGATGCCAATGCAGGATGGGGTTTTAATGTACCAACCCAAAATTTGGTGAATGAATTTGAGCCCGGTGATCCGCGTTTAAATGCAACCATTATGTTTGCCGGTACTACTACACCGGATGGTGACGTAGTGCCGTTGCCGCAAGCCGGTGCTCCTTCCATGTATAACATGAAATCTTATGTTCCCTTTGCATTAGCGTTAGTGGATAATCAGGGTGCCGATCAAAATGTTCGGGTAATTCGTTATGCTGAAGTGTTGTTAATGAATGCTGAGGCGAATAATGAATTGGGTAACACAGCAGCAGCATTGGCTTCTTTAGAAAAAGTAAGAGCCCGTGCCAGAGCACAAAGTGCTAACCCTGCAGTTGATTTACCCCCGGTTGTTACCACCGATCAGGCTACACTTCGTAATGCCATTTGGCACGAAAGAAGGGTTGAACTGGCCATGGAGTTTGATCGTTATTTTGATGTAATTCGTCAGGGCCGTGCAGCCACTGTTTTTGGCCCATTAGGTTGGAAAGCCGGTAAAAATGAAGTATGGCCTATTCCTCAAAACCAAATTGATATTAGTGGCGGGGTATTGGTTCAAAATCCCGGATACTAATTGTTTTATTCATTAATTAAACTTCTGATTATGAAACGGAATAAAAAATATAATTTTTCAACATATATTTCCGAAATTTTATTGTTGGCCGTTGGAATAACTTCCTGCCAAAAATCCTTCGATCCTGCCAGTTATGCACCTGCCCAAACATTTGGGGGTTATACAACATCAAGAGAAATTGCAGCTTCTAATCTGGTGGGCTATTGGGGCTTTGAAAACTCGCTGATTGACAGTGTTTCAAATAAAAATGGCAACGGAGTAGGTACTTCATTTACAACTGGTATTAAGGGAAATGCCTTGCAAGGTGCCAATAACGGCTATTTTATTACTACACCCAGCAGTGCAGTGGTGGGTTTAAAAAGTTTTACCATTTCATTTTGGGTAAATTCACCACAAAACACAAATGGTACTTTTGGATTGGTTTGCTTATCCAATACGCAGGATTTTTGGGGCAATATTGATATTTTCTTTGAAAATGGCAGTACACCTACCAATGCAAATTTAAAAGCGCATATTGAAAACTGGGTGAATCCTACAACTGATAACGACCAATGGTTGGGTACTTTTGCCGCAGGCAATATCTGGAATAAATGGTCACATATTGTGTTGACTTACGATGCTACCACTTCTACATTTGTTACTTATTTAAATGGCAGCGCTATCAATACTACCGTAAAAGCAGGAAATGGTCCATTAACTTTTCAAAATGCGTCAGCTTTAATTTTTGGTACTATGCAGTTTAATACAACACCTTCATTGGGTACTGCAGGTAGTGCGCAGGGGTGGGCCAGTTATATGCCAGGTGCTATGGATGAGGTGCGTATATACAATAAAGCCATTGCTGCAGCAGATGTAAAAGCTTTGTATCAGTTACAAAATTTGGGTAAATAATTTTTTCATTGTTGTAAATAAAAAAGTGTGTCCTGTGGTAATCATGCGTACAGCAGGATGCACTTTTTACTTTTATTATGAAACTTTTTTTTAAAAACGGTTGGATGGCTTTTATGCTGCTTGTTTTTTTTAGCGGTTGCAAGAAAAAAGATACAACTGTTTTACCAGGCCCTGCACCTGCACCGGCATCATTTAGCCTGAACAGTTTAAAGGTAAATGGGCAATACAGCGGATTTACCTATTACAATGTAAATACAACTCCCTTCATTTTATTTTCATTTACAGCCCCCATTAATAACACTTCATTGGCAAACAGTATTCAATTAGTGGGTGGCAGTGGTGTAGTAATACCCATCAATACTACATTGCAAAATAATGATAGTGCAGTTTTAATACAACCTGTTAATAACATTAACCCTATTACGTTATATACTTTAACTGTATCAACTGCATTACAATCAAAAGCCGGAGGAAATTTACAATCGCCGGTTTCGGTTAAACTCATTACAGCCATCGATTCAACCGATAAATTTCCCCAAATTGCCGATACTGCATTGCTTACGTTGGTGCAACAACAAACCTTTAAATATTTTTGGGATTTTGGTCATCCGGTAAGTGGTATGGCAAGAGAAAGAAATACGTCTGGCGATGTGGTAACAACAGGCGGTACCGGATTTGGTATCATGAGTATACTGGTTGGCGTGAATCGTGGATTTATTTCCAGAACTGACGGACTGAACAGAATCAATACCATTGTTTCGTTTTTGATGAATAATTGTACGCGTTACCATGGTGCCTTTGCGCATTGGATAAATGGCGCCACTGGGGCAACGGTACCTTTTAGTACGCAAGACAATGGAGCTGATTTGGTAGAAACTGCTTATTTAATGCAGGGCTTATTGTGTGCCCGACAATATTTTAATGGGGCTGGTACAACGGAAACCACTTTGCGCAACAACATTAACAAATTATGGAATGGAGTAGAATGGAATTGGTTTACACAAAATAATCAGCAGGTGCTTTACTGGCACTGGAGCCCTAATTATAACTGGAATATGAATATACAGATTAAGGGATGGAATGAAGCTTTAATTACTTATGTGCTTGCAGCATCTTCAACCACCTCTTCCATTAATCAGGCTGTATATACCAATGGATGGGCTTCGAATGGAGGTATGAAGAACGGAAATACCTATTACGAAAATGTATTACCGTTAGGACCTGCATTAGGCGGCCCATTGTTTTTTGCGCATTATTCTTTTCTCGGTATTAATCCCAATGGGTTGAATGATGTTTATGCCAATTATATGATACAAAACACAGCACATGCAAAAATAAATTATGCTTATTGTGTGGCCAATCCTGCACATTATAATGGGTACAGCAGCGCTGTATGGGGGCTTACCGCCAGCGATGATAATGTTTCCGGTTATTCAGCACATTCCCCAACTAATGATGTGGGTGTAATTAGTCCCACTGCTGCTATTGCCTCTTTGCCCTATACACCAACAGAATCTATGGCCGCTATCCGATTTTTCTATTACAAATTAGGCGATAAAATTTGGGGGCAATATGGATTTACCGATGCATTCAACTTAACCAACATCTGGTTTGCCAGCAGTTATCTGGCTATTGATCAGGGTCCTGAAATTATTATGATTGAAAATTACAGATCGGGGTTGTTATGGAACCTGTTTACTTCTTGTCCGGAAGTGCAAAATGGTATGCGTAATTTAGGTTTTACGGCACCTTATCTGTAAATGAAATATTGCATTATTGAAAAAACATTTCTTATGAAAAAATTATGTTTTATTTTGTTGTGTATGATTGCTATAATGCCTGCATCCTTTGCTCAATATAAAGCAGGCAATTCAAGATTATCAGACAGTGCGCTGTTAGATTTGGTACAACAACAAACATTTAAATATTTCTGGAATTTTGCTCATCCCGTTAGTGGTATGGCACGTGAACGCAGCAATGTGGCTTATGATTATGGTGATGAAGTGGTAACTACCGGCGGTACCGGTTTTGGCGTAATGGCTATGATTGTGGCAGCAGACAGGAAATGGGTACCACGTGATACCATTGCTGCAAGGTTGCTGAAAATGATTCGCTTTCTTTCAAAAGCTAATTCCTATCATGGTGTATTTCCACATTGGATGAATGGCACAACCGGTGTTACCATTCCTTTCAGTAGAAAAGATGATGGCGCTGATTTGGTAGAAACAGCTTATTTGTTTCAGGGTTTATTATGTGCCAGGCAATATTTTACAAATGATAATGCAGTAGAAACAGAAATCAGAAACCGTATTAATTGGTTATGGAATGATATAGAATGGAACTGGTTCACCAAAGGCGGACAAACAATTTTGTATTGGCACTGGAGCCCCAACAATGGATGGGCCATGAATTTTCCGATACGTGGTTTTAATGAATGTTTAATTACTTATGTGCTGGCTGCATCTGGAACCCGATATCCCGTTTCTGCCGATGTGTATCATCAGGGCTGGGTACAAAGCGATTTTTTTAAAAATGGTAAACAGTTTTATGGTATTACCCTGCCATTGGGTTTTGATGGTGGTGGGCCATTATTTTTTTCTCAATACTCATTTCTGGGGCTTGACCCTCGTGGTTTAAAAGACCACTATGCTAATTATTGGGAACAAAATCGCAATCATACATTAATTAATCATGCCTATTGTTTGGCTAATCCAAAGCAGTTTAAAGGCTATGGGCCCAATTGCTGGGGCTTAACCGCCTGCGATACCTACAATGGTTACAATGCTTTTTCACCTACAAATGATGCGGGTACCATTGCGCCAACTGCAGCTTTGTCTGCTTTTCCCTATACGCCCGAATATTCAATGAAAGCATTGCGTTTTTTTTATGATAGTCTTGGCTCAAAACTTTGGGGTGAATATGGTTTTAAAGATGCATTTAATTTATCAAAAAACTGGTTTGCTTCTTCCTATCTGGCAATTGATGAAGGCCCAATAGTGGTAATGATTGAAAATTATAGAACCGGATTGTTATGGAAATTATTCATGAGCTGTAAAGAAGTACAGGGAGGGTTAATAAAATTAGGTTTCCAAAGCCCATGGTTGCAACAGAAAAATAATTAAACAATGAAAGTTAAATTTTTTTCGCTTTTGATAATATTGTGCTTTGTACATGGCGTACAAGCGCAATGGCAACAGAAAACTTATTGTAATCCTATTAATATTGATTATGGTTATACACCCATTCCAAATTTTAGTGAGGCCGGCCGTCACCGTGCAACTGCCGATCCGGTAATTGTTCGCTATAAGAATGATTATTATTTGTTTTCTACCAATCAGTGGGGTTATTGGTGGAGTACTGATATGTTACACTGGAATTTTGTTTCCCGTAAATTTTTGCGTCCCTGGAATGCTGGCTATGATGAGCTTTGCGCTCCTGCTGTTGCTGTATTAAGCGATACAATGATTGTATTTGGCTCTACTTATACTTCAAATTTTTCTGTTTGGATGAGCACTAATCCTAAAGCAAATGAATGGAAACCTTTGGTTGATTCCTTTGCAATTGGTGGATGGGACCCCGATTTTTTTGTAGATACAGATGGTAAATTGTACATGTATAATGGTAGCAGCAACCGATATCCGTTATACGGTATTGAATTAAACAGGAATAATCTGGCACCTATGGGTTCCAGAAAAGAAATGTATTTATTGGAACCCTGGCGTTATGGATGGCAACGTTTTGGTGAGTATATGGACAATACCTTTTTAGATCCATTTATTGAAGGTGCCTGGATGACAAAACACAATAACAAATATTATTTACAATACGGCGCACCGGGTACTGAATTTAGTGGCTATGCTGATGGTGTGGTTGTGGGTGAACATCCTTTAGGTCCTTTTACGCCACAATCTGATCCGCTTTCATTTAAACCCGGAGGTTTTGCCCATGGTGCCGGTCATGGCAGCACTTTTCAGGATGCATGGAATAACTGGTGGCATGTTTCAACCATGGTTATTAGTGTTAAAAACAATTTTGAAAGAAGGTTGGGAATATGGCCTGCCGGTTTTGATGAAGATGATGTGATATATTGTAACACTTCATTTGGCGATTATCCACATTATTTACCCAATGTAATTAAAAACAGTAACCATGCTACTTTAAACGGTAGTGGCTTTACGGGATGGATGTTGCTGAATTACAACAAACCTGTTCAGGTATCTTCAACATTGGGTGCGTTTGAGCCGAATAATGCTGTAGATGAAAATATTAAAACCTACTGGAGTGCCGCTACCGGCAAAAAAGGAGAATGGATTCAAACAGATTTGGGCGCTCAGGATTCTGTATATGCCATTCAAATCAACTATGCCGATCAAAATGTAGACAGTAGTTTTTTAGGAAAACAATCCGGCTCTTTCCATCAATATAAATTGTATCAGTCCGCAGATGGCAGGAATTGGACTGTTTTAGTAGATAAATCTTTGAATACATCTGATATACCACATGATTATGTAGAACTACCAACACCGGTGCAAACCCGTTTTATAAAATTAGAAAACATACATATGCCTACGGGAAAATTTGCTATTAGTGGATTGCGTGTTTTTGGAAAAGGAATGGGTAGTGTTCCCGATTCTGTTAAAAACTTTATTGTTTTGAGAACAGAAAAAGACAAGCGGAGTGGCTGGCTGAAATGGCAAACCGTTAATAATGCCTATGCATATAATATTTATTTTGGAACACAGCCTGATAAGCTTTACAATTCAATTATGGTATATAACCAAAATGAGTATTGGTACAAAGGAATGGATAAAGAAAAGCCTTATTATTTTGCCATTGAAGCCTTGAATGAAAATGGAATATCGCAAAGAACAAAACCTGTTCTTGTAAAATAAATTTGCATTACCCAAAAATACAAAGTATGAAAAAAACGTCTTTATTATTCGCTGTTGTGATGATGTTCAATTATTCTGCAATAGCACAGCAATTACCTGCTTCGGTTAAAATGCACCAATTCATTGAAAAATTAATGCAGCAAATGACGCTGGAAGAAAAAATTGGGCAGTTGAATTTGCTGACACCCGGAGGAGGTATTCCAACCGGCGCCGTAGTAAGCACTGATGTAGAAACCAAAATTAAAAACGGACAGGTGGGTGGTTTATTTGGTGTAATTGGCGCCGATAAGGTATTACAGGCACAGCGGCTGGCAGTGGAAAAATCCAGGTTACACATTCCCTTAATTTTTGGTTCTGATGTGATTCATGGTCATAAAACAACTTTCCCTATTCCATTAGGCCTGGCTTGTAGTTGGGATACCACTTTAATTAAACAAACTGCCCGTGCTGCAGCAATTGAAGCTACTGCAGATGGATTGAGTTGGGCCTTTTCGCCCATGGTAGATATATGCCGCGATCCCCGTTGGGGCCGTATCGCGGAAGGTGCAGGGGAAGATGCTTTTTTAGGCAGCGCTATTGCCGGTGCCATGGTGCGTGGTTATCAAAACAATAATCTTCAGCAAGATAATACCGTTATGGCTTGTGTAAAGCATTTTGCATTATACGGTGCTGCTGAAGGTGGCCGTGATTATAATACGGTAGATATGAGCCGCATCAGAATGTATAATGAATATTTACCCCCTTATAAAGCTGCTATCGATGCCGGTGCAGGTAGTGTAATGAGTTCGTTTAATGTAATTGATGATGTTCCGGCAACGAGTAACCGTTGGTTGTTAACCGATTTATTGCGTAAGCAATGGCAATTTAATGGATTTGTGGTGAGCGATTATACATCTGTAAATGAAATGGAAGCACATGGTTTGGGAAATTTGCAACAGGTTGCTGCATTAGCGTTAAAAGCAGGGTTAGATATGGATATGGTGGGAGAAGGTTTTTTAACCACTTTAAAAAAATCATTACAGGAAGGCAAAGTAACCTTGAATGATATTAATACTGCCTGTAGAAGAGTGCTGGAAGCCAAATATAAATTAGGATTGTTTAACAACCCATATCGTAATGTTTCAGCCAACAGAGCATCTGTTATTTTATCGCCCGAACATATAGCACTTTCCCGAAAAGCTGCTGCCAAAGCTTGTGTATTATTAAAAAACAACAATAGCGTATTGCCTTTACAACATACCGGTACCATTGCCTTGGTTGGTCCTTTGGCTGATAGCCGAAGAAATATGCTGGGTACCTGGAGTGTTTCCGGTGACTGGCATCATGCAGTTACTTTGAAGGAAGGAATGGAAAATGTGGCCGGCCAACAGGTGAAAATTGTTTATGCCAAAGGCGCTAATATTTCAGATGATACCCTCTTCAATAAAAAAGTAAATGTATTTGGACCTGAAATTGAAATGGGGCCTACATCATCAGATGCCATGATTCAGGAAGCAGTGGCCGCTGCTATGCAAGCAGATGTGGTGGTGGCTGCATTAGGTGAAGCTGCCGATATGTCGGGTGAATCATCCAGCAGGGCTGATATAGGGTTACCCGAAAGTCAGCAAAAACTATTGCATGCACTGGTGCAAACCGGAAAGCCGGTAGTAATTGTGTTATTTAACGGAAGGCCTATGACGTTGGTAAAAGAAAGCCAAATGGCTACAGCCATTGTAGATGTATGGTTTGGTGGCACCGAAGCCGGCAATGGTATTGCAGATGTGTTGTTTGGCCATGAAAATCCTTCCGGGAAATTAACCGCTTCTTTCCCTTATAGTGTAGGGCAAATTCCGGTGTATTACAATCACTTAAATACAGGCAGGCCTTATGTTTTAGGTGGCCCAACCAAATTTAAATCAGACTATTTAGATATTCCTAACGCACCCCTGTTTCCGTTTGGTTTTGGATTAAGTTATACACGTTTTCATTATTCCCCGGTTACTTTATCTGACATTAATTTGAAAAATGGAAGAACCATTCATGCATCAGTAAATGTTACGAATACCGGTAATTATGATGGGGAGGAAGTGGTACAACTATACCTGCGTGATGAAGTGGCTTCTATTAGCCGACCGGTTAAAATGTTGAAAGGATTTCAAAAAATATTTTTAAAAAAGGGCGAAACCAAAACAGTTGACTTTCCGATAACGATTGATGTATTAAAGTTTTATAACAGCCAGTTAAAATATGTTACTGAGCCCGGAAAATATGAAGTGATGATTGGTACCAACAGTAATGAAGTGCAAACAGCTTCATTTACACTATTCAATAATTAAAAATTTGTGGTAGTCGTTTTTGTTAGATAGGGCCTGTTGCAATTACTTGCAATGGCCCTTTTTGTGCTATCAATGATTGGGTTTTATTTGTAGCGTTATTTTCTTTATCTTTTCTTTGAAATTAATTGATATGCAGCCGAATGATTTGTCTTTTCTCAATGATTTAAGAACGAATTTTCAATCAGGGGTTACCAAAACTTATGCTTTTAGAAAGCAGCAGTTACTGAATTTAAAAGCAGCCGTTCTTCAATTTGAAAATGACTTGTATACTGCGCTGGAAGCTGATTTAAAAAAAAGCAGGGAAGAAGCCTGGGTTACGGAAATTGGGATGGTGGTGGCTGAAATAAATCATGCTCTGCACCATTTAAAAAATTGGATAAAGCCAAAAATTGTTGGTACTAATTTAGCGAATCTGCCTTCTTCCAGTAAACTATATGCAGAACCTTGGGGCGTTGTATTAATCATTGCGCCATGGAACTATCCGGTTCAATTATTATTAAGTCCATTAGTAGGCACCATTGCTGCCGGTAATGTGGCGGTGGTAAAACCGAGTGAGTTTGCGGAGGCAACTGCAAATGTGTTACAAAAAATAATTGATACCACTTTTTCTAAAAATTATATTGCTTGCATTCAGGGAGATGGTGCTGTTGTGGTACCTGCTCTGATACGTTCATTTACATTCGATTATATTTTTTATACCGGCAGCACAGCCGTGGGTAAAATTATTTATAAAATGGCTGCTGAAAACTTAGTACCTGTTACCTTAGAATTGGGAGGTAAAAGCCCTTGTTTGGTGGATAAAGATGCAAATATAGCTGTTGCTGCAAAGCGGATTGCAGTAACTAAATTTTCCAACTGTGGTCAAATGTGCGTGGCACCAGATTATGTTATGGTACACCAATCTGTCTATGATGCGTTTGTGCAGGAATTGAAAAAAGTGATTCAACAATTTTTTGGGGATGATGTTGCCGGTAGTCCTGATTATGGTAAAATGATTAATGAAAAACAGTGGAATAGAGTAGTGGGCTATTTGGAACAGGGAACGGTATTAGAGGGTGGCACCTTTCAAAAAGAAAATCTTTATATAGCGCCAAGTTTATTAGCTGTTACTGATTTAAACGGGGCTGTGATGAAAGAAGAAATTTTTGGCCCGGTTTTACCTGTTATTCCCTTTCATACACCTGAAGAAGTAGATAATATCATCTCCGCAAACCCAAATCCGCTGGCGTTTTATGTGTTTACGCAATCCCAAAAAAATGCCGAAGATTGGATACAAAAAATACCATCAGGTGGTGCCTGCATTAATAATGCCAGTTGGCATTTAACCAATCCTAACCTGCCTTTTGGCGGCAGGGGTGCCAGTGGTATTGGCTTATACCATGGAAAATATTCCTTTGATACCTTCAGTCATAAAAAAGCGGTAATGCAAACGCCGGTTTGGTTTGATCCGGCTATCAAATACCCGCCTTTTAAAGGAAAGCTGAAACTCTTTAAATGGCTGATTCGGTAAATGATGCGTTTTTTTGAACAACATCCATCAATGATGTGTTGCATTGTTAGTACATTTTAAAATATAGTATGACAGTAAAACAAAGTTTGTTGAAATGGATATATCCCATTACCATGCAAATAGGTAAGTGGATGCCGGATAAAAAAAATTATCTGGTCAATTTACAACAAGTGATACCGCCGGTAGATTTTTACACTTTGCACGCCATTCAATCTGATGGCTCCGTTTTCAACTTTTCATCTTTACACGGGGAAAAAGTATTACTGGTAAATACTGCCAGTAATTGCGGTTTTACGGCGCAGTATAATGCGTTACAGAAATTATATGAAACTTATAAAGACCGGTTGATCATCCTGGCATTTCCATCCAATGATTTTAAAAATCAGGAACCGGATACGGATGCCAATATTAAAAATTTTTGCAGCTTGCATTACGGAGTACAATTTCAGTTAATGCAAAAATCGGTTGTGGTAAAATCTCAGGTGCAGCATCCTGTGTTTCAATGGTTGAGTGATGCGAACAGGAATGGATGGAATAATCAGGCACCAGTTTGGAATTTTAATAAATACCTTGTGAATGAAGCAGGTATGTTAACGCACTATTTTTCTTCTTTTGTTTCGCCTTTATCTCCTAAATTTTTGGCCGCTATTAAACAGTGATGCTGTAATTGCCGCTTGCCGCATAGCGATAGGAACGTACAAGTGTGCGACGCAACAGGCGCTGCACCACGATTTGTTGCCGGTAACATAATATTATACCGGGCATTTCTCGTGATAGTTAATCAGTTCAATGGGTGTGCGCTCAAAACTGTACCCTTCATAATTCTGTTCAATTTCAGATAAGATGGCAATAATTTCTTCTGTTTCTTTTACGGTCACCAATCTGTTGCGGTACTCTTTAATGCCCGGTAAGCCTTTTAAATAATTGGCGTAGTGGCGGCGCATTTCATTAATGCCAACGATGGGACCCTTCCATTCAACCGATTTTAAAAGATGGTTTTTACAAACGTCAATCCGTTCCCGTATAGTTGGTGAAGGTAATACTGTTTGTGTTTCGAAATAATGTTTAATTTCACGAAAAATCCAAGGATAGCCAATAGCGGCGCGGCCAATCATGATGCCATCTACACCAAACCTGTTTTTGTATTCAAATGCTTTTTCGGGTGAGTCAATATCGCCATTTCCAAAAATGGGAATTTTGATGCGGGGATTATTTTTTACTTTGGCAATCAGCGTCCAGTCGGCTTCTCCCTTATACATTTGTGAACGGGTGCGGCCATGAATGGCTAATGCTTTAATGCCCGCATCCTGCAAGCGTTCTGCTACTTCTTCAATATTTTTAGATTGCTCATCCCAACCCAAACGGGTTTTAACAGTTACCGGCAAATGCGTAGATTTTACAACGGATTCGGTCAGGCGTACCATTAAATCAACATCTTTTAAAACGCCGGCTCCGGCACCTTTGCTGACTACTTTTTTAACCGGGCAACCAAAGTTAATGTCAACCAAATCGGGTTGTACGGTTTCCACAATTTTAGCACTGAGCGACATGGCTTCTTCATCGCCGCCAAAAATTTGTATGCCAATGGGGCGTTCGTAATCAAATATGTCTAATTTTCTTCTGCTTTTAATGGCATCACGAATCAATCCTTCACTCGATATAAATTCGGTGTACATTAAGTCTGCCCCATTCTCTTTACATACTGCCCTAAAAGGAGGATCGCTCACATCTTCCATAGGAGCCAGTAATAAAGGGAAGGCCGGTAAGCTGATGTTTCCTATTTTTACCATTCCATTAAAAATTAATTGGTTGGTTAACAACCAAAGCGCAAATTTACAATCTTACAGATAAATTATGGATATGATTGAAAATACAACACCGGCACATGATGGTTTTGATGCCTTTACAGCAGAAAAGCCGGTTTTACGTAGTAGTAAAATTTCTTATTTTGGGCAGTTGGCCATTTTGATTGGCTTTGCGGGAATGGGTATTGTAGTGAGTAGTGTATTGGCAGTAATTATTTGGATGATGATGACGCACCAATCGTTTACCAGCATGGCTACCGATATTTTATTACCGGCTTATGCTAATGCAGCCAAACTAATTCAGTTGGTAATGTCTTTTTGTATGTTTTTTTTGCCGGCATATTTTTTATCATTGTTATTGAGCCGCAAGCCTTTGCAATACATGCAATATAATCGTAAAGTAAATATTCGTCAGGTATATTTGGTGATTGCAATGGTATTTGCGGGTTTGTTTTTAAGTGGTGCATTAACGCAGCTCAACCAAATTATTCCCATTCCACACAAATGGGAAGTGAGTTTTAAGGCAATGGAAAAAGCATATACCGATGGCGTGAAAGGGATGGCTTCCATGAAAAATTTTGGTGATTACCTGTACACATTGTTCGTTATTGCCATTGCGCCGGCCATTTTTGAAGAAACTTTTTTCAGAGGAGGGTTACAAAATATTCTGGTAAAATGGACTAAAAATGCGGCAGTAGGCATCATTATTACCAGTATCATTTTCAGTGCAGCGCACACCAGCTATTATGGTTTTTTACCCCGTTTTGGACTGGGCATTATTTTAGGCTATATTTATTATTACGGTAAAAATATATGGCTCAATATTTTGTTGCATTTTTTGAACAATGGCTTTGCTGTAACCATGTTGTATTTTGCTACCAAAAACGGACAGTTAAAAGAAGATGCTTTGGATGATACAACTTTTCCCTGGTATATTGGCATTGCAGCCGTTATAGCGTTAGTAGCATTATTTAAGTACTTTAAGCAGGTTACACCAACGCAGCAATCATTGGTATAAATTTTTTTTATGAAGGATAAACCCTCCTGGTATTTGTTATTCAGTACACAAAATTTTCCGAAAGCCAGCATTATAAAAGGGGTTTTGGAAGAAAACAGTATTCCGGTTCAGGTGCTGAATAAATTAGACAGCAGTTACCTGATATTCGGACAAATTGAAATTTATGTGCCCATGCATTTGAAAGATGTGGCACAGCATTTATTACAACGGTCGCTTTTAAATTAATTGAACGAATTGCTATGGCATTGAACCTGCAAACATTTAAAACCCGCACACTTACCGCATTGCTTTTTGTTATGATTATGCTGTCCGGGTTACTGATTAATCAGTGGAGTTTTTTTATATTATTTACCCTTATTCATTTTGGCTGCTGGCATGAGTATCAGCAATTAATTAAAAAAATATATCCGCCCTACAACGGTATTGGGTGGGTGCATGAATATGGAGTTATGTTTTTGGGATGGTGCTTTATGGTTTGGCGTTTTCATAACCCTTTTCCATTGGGCCAGGTAACCATGTATGGTTTGGGATGGTATTTGTTTTTATTAATGGCTGTTTTTTTAATGGCCAAAGAAATTGTGTTTAAGAAGGAAATAGATCTTAAAATAATCGGGTATTCCTTTTTGGGGCTTATTTATATATCATTGAGCTGGAGTTTAATGATGGATATTCGAATTGGTTTTTGGCCTGTAGCAGGTAGTAATAACGTACAAATTTTTCCGGGGCTTGCCATTGTATTGCTATTGATTGGTACCATCTGGATCAATGATACCATGGCCTATTTGGTGGGTTCCTTTATCGGTAAAAGGCCGCTTTCTGCTATTTCTCCCCAAAAAACCTGGGAAGGTACCATTGGTGGGGCTATTGTAGCCATAATTGTAGCTACTTTTCTGGGTATTCAGTTTACAGGTATTTCGCTAAACATTGCATGGGGTATTACCATTATTGCTACGGTGGCCGGAACTTTCGGCGATTTGTTGGAGAGCAAATTAAAACGAATGGCGGGTGTAAAAGACAGTGGACAAATTATGCCGGGGCATGGTGGTTTTTTAGACCGGTTCGATTCCTTGTTACTGGCTACGCCCATTGTTTGGCTTTTTTTATGGGCAATGAGTGGATTCCCTCTTTAAACTAACGGTATGAACTTTCATTTGGTGCTAACGTTAGTTAGTGTATTTTTGCAGCATGGGAAGAATTAAAACCGACACCAATAACTCTCGTAAAGAAGTAATTGTAGCCAAAGCCGCTACTTTATTCAAAGAAAAAGGTTACAAAGCAGCCAGTATGCGTGAACTGGCTGATATTGTTGGCGTAGAAGCCGCCAGCCTTTACAACCATATTAAAAGCAAAAGTGAATTATTACACGAAATATGTTTTAGTGTAGCCAATCGCTATGGGCATTTTATGGAAACTGTAGAAGCTGAAACTTGCAGTAGTATTGAAAAAATAGAAAAGATTCTCCGTTTTCATATACATGGCATGATTGATCATTTTGATGAAGTATATGTGAGCGATCGGGAATGGAAATACCTTGAAGATCCCTATCTGTCTAATTTCCAAAATCAGCGGCGTACTTATCGCAAACGTTTTGCTGCCATTATAGAATCGGGTATTCAAAAAAAAGAAATAAAACCCATCGATGCAACTACAGCGGTGCTGATTATGTTGCATGCCATCAGCGGCATTGAAAGCTGGCACAGAAGTAAACAACGCATTAGTGGTGATGTATTAGAAGAAAATATGATTACCATTCTGGTAGGCGGATTGAAAAATTAATGGATAGTACTCAATCAACCAGTTTCCCCAAATCATTAATTAAATCATTCGTTGTGGCACATTTTTATCCGGTAAAAGTGAATGAAGTATACCATGAAACCGATACGGCTGTTGTAATTGGTTTCGATATTCCAGATGAACTGAAGGCTGCATTTGCATTTACCGCAGGTCAGTACATTAACCTCCGGACATATATCAATGGGGAAGAAGTCAGGCGATCTTATTCACTGTGTTCTGCTCCTTCCGAACAACGGTGGCGTATTGCTGTAAAATTGTTGCCGGATGGTATTTTTTCAAATTATGCATTTCATTGTTTAAAACCCGGCGATAGTATTGAACTAATGCCCCCCATGGGTAAATTTTTTACCCCTTTACATCCCGAACAGCAAAAAAAATATGTTGCATTTGCTGCAGGAAGTGGTATTACGCCCATTTTATCCATCATTACCGCTACTCTGCAAACCGAAACTAAAAGTAGCTTTACATTAGTGTATGGCAATAAAAGCCGTGCTGATATGCTATTTAAAGAAGCCTTGGAAGCACTGAAAAATAAATACATGGATCGTTTTATACTTATACCTGTTTTTAGTAGGGAAAGAGTAGAAAGTCCATTGAACGAAGGACGCATTGATGCGCCAAAATGTGCTGTTTTAGCCAAACAGGCAATTGATCTTTCTGCCAGCGAATTTTTTATTTGCGGCCCTTTTGAAATGATTACCATTGTTAAAGATTTTTTGCTGCAAAAAGGTATTGCTGAGCAACATATTCATTTTGAGCTGTTTACTGCCTTGCATGCCAAACCAAGAACTGCAGCTATTGTTTATCAGGTGAATAAAAGTGTGTCTGCCAGTAAAGTTACCTTACAGTTAGACGGGCGTAGTTTTCAATTTCCATTGGCTGCTAATGGCATGAGTATTTTAGATGCAGCCCAGCAACAGGGCGCCGATGTGCCTTATGCCTGCAAAGGTGGTGTATGTTCAACCTGTCGTGCTAAACTATTAAAAGGTAAGGTAAATATGGAGGTAAATTATGCCTTGGAGCCTGATGAAGTGGCTGCGGGTTTTATACTTACCTGCCAAAGTCATCCTGCTTCTGATGAAGTTTGGGTAGATTATGATGCTAAATAAACTAACAATTGTTAGTAAATAGCCTGTATTTTTCTTATATTTGAAATCTAAATGGTTGGTTATGGATACAACAAAATTATCAGAGCAGTTTCAGCAAAAAATAGATAAGGATATAAAAATTGAGCCGCAGGATTGGATGCCGGATGAATATCGCAAAACATTAATTCGCCAAATATCGCAACATGCTCACAGCGAAGTGGTGGGTATGTTACCCGAAGGAAATTGGATTACCCGTGCCCCATCACTCAGGCGAAAAGCCATTTTATTGGCCAAAGTGCAGGATGAAGCCGGCCATGGCCTCTATCTGTATGCTGCTGCCGAAACACTGGGTATTACTCGCGACGAAATGTATCAGCAGTTACACAGCGGCAAAGCAAAATATTCTTCCATATTTAATTATCCCACCCTCACCTGGGCCGATATGGGTGCCATTGGCTGGCTGGTAGATGGGGCTGCCATCATGAATCAGGTGCCTTTATCGCGCTGCTCTTATGGGCCTTATGCCCGTGCAATGGTAAGGGTTTGTAAGGAAGAGAGTTTTCATCAGCGGCAGGGTTTCGAAATTCTTTTAACTTTATCGAAAGGCAATGCTGCACAACGTAAAATGTGTCAGGATGCCATCAACCGTTGGTGGTGGCCTTCGTTAATGATGTTTGGGCCTTCCGATAATGATTCACCACATACTGCGCAAAGCATGCAGTGGAAAATTAAACGATTTACCAACGATGAGTTGCGCCAAAAATTTGTAGATGTATGTGCTGAACAGGTAAAGTTTTTGGGAATGACCTTGCCCGATAAAGATTTAAAATGGAATGAAGCAAAACAGCACTATGATTTTGGTGCCATTAACTGGGATGAATTTTGGAATGTGGTAAAAGGCAATGGCCCCTGTAACAAAGAAAGATTGGCAACCCGTGTACAGGCATGGGAAAATGGTGCCTGGGTTCGGGAAGCTGCTTTAGCGTATGACGAGAAAAAAGCAGCAAGGCAGTACCGTTATAATACAACACAGGTTGAAAGCAAAATGCCTGTAGGATAGTTGAATTCATCATTTTTAAAGTAACTTTTATGTTGCAGTTAATAAAAAAATATTATTATGGCGATTATGGTGAAATTGAAGGGGGTGCTGCCCCGGCCTCTAATTCCCGTGAATGGCCTTTATGGGAAGTATTCATCAGAAGCAAGCAGGGGCTCGATCATAAACATGTGGGTAGTTTACATGCTGCAGATGCTGCTATGGCAATTGAGAATGCCAGAGATGTGTATACCCGCAGAATGGAGGGCATAAGTATTTGGGTGGTTGAAAGTAAATACATTCATGCATCTAATCCCGATGAAGCGGATGCTTTGTACGATCCCGCTAACGATAAAATTTATAGGCATCCCACTTTTTATCAGCTGCCCGATGAATTGAAATATATGTAGTGCCTTGCACCGCCGGTTTTTTAAAAGAATTTTTCATGGAGTCAGATACAATTGTTATGAATGAAACAGCAATTACAGATGCATTGATTGATTGCACACTGCAATTGGCAGATGATAGCTTAATTATGGGACATCGCTGCAGCGAATGGTGTGGGCATGGCCCTGTTCTGGAACAGGATATTGCTTTAACCAATATTGCGTTGGATTATGTAGGGCAATCTCGCAACTTATACCAATATGCAGCTTTGTTATTGGAACAGTTACCCAAAGAAAAGGCACTATCGTTGGTAGATTTTGATATCATACCTGAGTATATAACAGAAGACAGCCTGGCTTATTTACGCGATGTGGGTGCTTTTAAAAATCATTTGTTGTTTGAACAGCCCAACAGTGATTGGGCCCAAACCATACTTAAAATTTTCTTTTTCAGTGTGTATCGGTTTTATCTTTTTCAACAATTACAAAATAATGCTGATGAGCGATTGGCTGCCATTGCAGAAAAATCAATAAAGGAAGTAACCTATCATTTGAAGTGGAGTAGCGAATGGGTGATTCGTTTAGGAGATGGTACTGATGAAAGTAAATTTCGTATGTTGCAGGCCATTGATGCCTTATGGCCTTTTGTGGGCGAATTGTTTGAACCTGCAGGATATGAAACTCTATGCTATCACTCAAATATGCTGACTTTTGAAAGGCTTCGTTCAGATTGGCTGAATAAAATCAATCAAATTTTCGAAACAGCAACCTTGCCACCACAATCAATTGGCTGTTGGCATCAAACCGGTGGAAAAAACGGTTATCATTCTGAACATTTGGGTTATATACTTGCTGAAATGCAATTTTTACAAAGAACTTTTCCCAATGCAATATGGTAAATGTATCCAATCATACTGAAGAAGCAATATGGCAGTTGCTGGAAACGGTAAAAGATCCCGAGGTTCCGGTGCTTTCTGTGGTTGATTTAGGTATTGTAAGAAAGGTTATCATTGAAGATGAAAACACAATTTCAATTGCTGTAACACCAACGTATAGTGGCTGTCCGGCCATGGATGTAATTCGAATGCAATTGCGAATATTGTTATTGGAAAATGGGTTTAAACAGGTAAATATTCAGCAGGTACTGTCACCTGCCTGGACTACAGACTGGATGTCTGAAAAAGGAAAGGAACAACTAAAAGCTTACGGCATTGCCCCACCGCTACCTAAACAAACAGTCTGCCATCCCGATGCTTTTCAGGAAGAAGAAGCCATTCAGTGCCCGTACTGTTTATCTTACCATACCCGTTTGGTTTCCCGATTTGGAAGCACAGCCTGTAAAGCATTGTATCAATGTTTGGATTGCAAAGAACCTTTCGATTATTTTAAATGTCATTAATCAAAAACAATGGCTGAAATTAATTTTGAAATACACAACGGTATAGCCTTTATTACACTAAACAGGCCTGAAAAGTTAAATGCTTTTAATCGATCTATGGCCTTACTGCTGCACGAAAAATTAAATGTTTGTATGGATGCATCTGTTCGCTGTGTATATATTACAGGCGCCGGTAAAGGTTTTTGTGCCGGACAGGATTTGGAAGAAGTAATGGATCCAAATGGTACTGGAATGGATAGGATTTTAAAAGAACAGTTTAATCCTATTATTACCCGATTACAAGAGTTACAAAAACCCGTTGTGGCTGCAGTGAATGGAGTTGCGGCCGGTGCCGGCGCCAATATTGCGCTGGCATGCGATATTGTTGTGGCGCATGAACAAGCATCCTTTATCCAGGCTTTTTCTAAAATAGGATTAATACCCGATAGCGGTGGCACTTTCTTTTTACCGCGTTTAATTGGCTGTCAAAAAGCAATGGCATTGATGCTTTTGGGCGATAAAGTTACTGCTGCCGATGCCTGTAATATGGGTATGATTTATAAAACATTTGCTGCCGATGTATTTGAAACAGCATCCAAACAATTAGCTCTTACCTTAGCCACCATGCCTACCCGGGCATTGGCGTATATTAAACAAGCAGTGCATTTATCTGCCGTTCAAACGCTGGAGCAGCAATTGGCATTGGAAGATCAGTTACAACAAAAAGCGGCCGCTACGAACGATTTTAAAGAAGGCGTAGCCGCTTTTATGCAAAAAAGAGTACCCAATTTTAAAGGCAATTAAATAATTCAACCATGCAAGTGCAAAGTAGTTTTGAACAGGTGGTGCAGCAAATGATGAAAGATGACCTTTTTTCACAATGGCTGGGTATTCAGGTATTGGAGGTAAAAGAAGGGTATAGTAAAATTTCAATGTTGGTAAGGCCAGAAATGATGAACGGTCTGGGTATTGTGCATGGCGGTATTGCCTTTTCGCTTGCCGATAGTGCATTTGCATTTGCCTGTAATAACCGCAACCAATTATCGGTGGCATTAGATACCTCCATTCAATTTTTGAAACCGGTGCATGTGCATGATATATTAACTGCTGAAGCTGTTGAATTACATAATGGAAAAAGTACAGGTTTGTATTTAATTAAAATTTTTAATCAAAACCAACACCTGATTGCTTTATTCAAAGGCACCTGTTTTAGAACCTCAAAAAAAATAATACCATGATTTATCGGTTTCGTCAGCATATACCCGTTATTCATCCTTCTGCATGGGTGCATCCACAGGCAGCCGTAACCGGAAATGTAATGATAGGCAGTGATGTGTATATAGGACCGGGCGCCGCCATTCGGGGCGATTGGGGTAAAATAATCATTGAAGATGGTTGCAATGTGCAGGAAAACTGTACCATACACATGTTTCCCGGTGTAACGGTTGTTTTAAAACAGGGTGCCCACATTGGGCATGGAGCCATTATTCATGGTGCTACTATTGGCGCCAATTGTTTAGTAGGTATGAATGCAGTGATAATGGATAATGTTGTATTGGGTGATGAATGTATTGTTGGGGCATTATCATTCATCAAAGCAGATACTGCATTTGAACGCCGAAGTTTAATTTTTGGCAATCCTGCCAAAAAAATAAAAGAGGTGAGTGATGATATGATGCAATGGAAAACGGAAGGCACAAAATTGTACCAATCACTACCCGCACAAATGCGGGAGCATTGGGCAACTTGTGAAGCCATTACTGAAATTCCGGTTCAGGTTGGAGAACAGGATCGTTCCATTGCTTACAAAACATGGAATGAATCAAAACCCAATCAGTAAATACATTGCCGTACCTTTGTATTTCAATCATGCTGTTATATTGTGTCTGAAAAAAACAATTTCATAGATTATATCCGGGTTTTTTGTCGCAGTGGTCATGGTGGTGCCGGTGCCAAACATTTCATGCGCAATAAATTAACTGCAAAAGGTGGCCCTGATGGTGGCGATGGTGGTCGCGGTGGTCATATCATATTACGTGGTAATGCCAATTTATGGACGTTACTGCATTTGCGTTATTACAAAAATGTGCTGGCAGAGAATGGTGAACCGGGATCAAAAAATAATTGTACCGGACATGACGGTGCGGATATTATTCTTGAAGTGCCTCTGGGAACCATTGCAAAAGATGAATTGACCGGTAAAATTGAAGCTGAAATTTTAGAAGATAAGCAGGAAGTAATTTGGTTGAAAGGGGGTAGAGGCGGTTTAGGGAATGCCAATTTTGCTACACCTACCAATCAGGTCCCGGAGTATGCCCAACCCGGCGAACCGGGAACGGAGGGCTGGAAATATTTAGAATTGAAAGTGTTGGCCGATGTGGGTTTGGTGGGATTTCCCAATGCAGGAAAATCTACTTTATTAAGTATAATTACTGCTGCAAAACCTAAAATTGCCGATTATGCTTTTACCACCTTAATTCCGCAATTAGGAATGGTGGAATATCGGGATGGCAAAAGTTTTTGTATTGCCGATTTGCCTGGTATTATAGAAGGCGCTGCCGAAGGCAAAGGTTTAGGGCATCGTTTTTTACGGCATATTGAACGCAATTCGGTATTGCTTTTTTTAATACCTGCCGACAGTAATGACCATGTAGCGGAGTTTAAAGTTTTATTGGAAGAATTAACCGCTTACAATCCTGAAATGCTGCAAAAAGATTTTATGATTGCTATTAGTAAAGCCGATATGCTTGATGAAGAATTAAAAGAAGCCATCCAACAACAATTACCATCCCATATACCTCACCTGTTTATATCCTCTGTAACCGGTCAGGGTTTAATGGCCTTAAAAGATGCGCTCTGGCAAATGTTGAACAAGCCTCTTTCAGCATAAACAATTCGTTTTTGCCGGATACTTTTAAATGTATATTTATTTATTATATGTATTATTTTTGGTGAAATATTATTAAAAATACAAACGATCGTTAGTGTTTTGTTTGGTAACAATTCGTTAATGTGACAATTTTTTGTGTATTGGGTTACCTTTTTTCTATTTTTGTATTAATAGTTGAAATGAAGTAGGCCTTACTGATTTTTTCTTCAACGCACCGCTTGCCTACTATGAAATACACCATCTGGTTGGTTGTCAAATGAAATCAAGTTTTTTTAATTAAAAAAGATGCTTCGGCATCGGCGGGAAATTATTATTTCATTTAAAACCAAAAAACATGAAAAAAGTAGCATTAAACAAAGTAGCCAACAAATTTTTTGCAGGTAGTTTAGTAGCAGCAGCATTATTTTTATCAGTACATGCACATGCAGCCAACAACATTACCAAAGCAGAAAACGACAACAACAAAGTTCAAATTAAATATACCGGTAGTAATGATGAGTATTTAAATTTTACTGTATCATATTCCAATCCAACCGGTAACAAATTTGATTTAACTTTTTATGATGAAAGTGGCGATGTAATTTATTCTAACACTTTTAAAGATCAGAATTTTGTAAAACGTTTCAGCGTTCCAAAATCTGCTTATCAAAAGTTAACGGTGGTGGTTAGCAATGCCAATGGTGTTGACCAAAAGAAATTTGATATTGCTATTCGTACCAAACAAGTGGATGATGTAAAAATCAGCCAACTGTAATAGTGTAAATTAAAAATTTTGTAAAAAGAAAAAGCTATTGCAAACAAATGTTGCAATAGCTTTTTTGATGGGTTGCAATGCTTTTTAGCTAAATAAATATTCCAGATCTTCTCTGCTCAGTGATTTTACAAAGCCTTCATCATCTGTTATTAAATCTCTTGCAAGGGCTCTTTTTCTTTCCTGAAGGTTTAAAATTTTATCTTCTACCGTATCAGTACAGATCATGCGATAAGCAAAAATATTTTTGGTTTGTCCAATGCGGTGTGTTCTGTCAATGGCTTGTTGTTCTACTGCCGGGTTCCACCATGGGTCAACAATATACACATAATCGGCAGCGGTTAAATTTAAACCAACGCCACCGGCTTTCAGTGAAATAAGAAATACCCTGCAACTTTCTTCATTTTGAAAACGTTCAATGGCTTTTTGCCTGCCTTCTGCCGATGTGCTGCCATCAAAATATTCATAATCAATACCCAGTTCATTTAATTTTTCTTTGATGAGTGCCAGCATACCCAAAAACTGTGAAAATATTAATGCCTTATGGTTACTGATGTTTTCAGTAATTTCTCTGCCCAATTCTTCCAGTTTAACCGAAACATTCGGGTACTTTTCATCTTCTTTAATAATGGCCGGGCTATCGCAAATTTGCCGTAGTTTCATTAAGCCCTGCAGAATGGTTAACTGCGATTTTTGAACGCCTTGTGTATCTACCACACCCAGAATTTTTTCACGAAAATCATTTCTGTATGCATCGTAAATTTTTCGTTGTTCTGCACCCATTTCGCAAAATAAAACCATCTCCTGTTTTTCGGGTAGATCCTGCGCCACCTGTTCTTTGGTTCTTCTTAAAATAAATGGGTATAATAATTTTCGAAGATGTTCTTTCTGTTCTTTTTCATTAAACTTATCGATGGGTATGGCAAATTCCTGTTTAAAAAATTCAACCGTACCCAACATGCCCGGATTTAAAAAATTCATCTGTGCAAAAATGTCGAATGTGTTGTTTTGAAGCGGTGTACCACTTAAGCATAGTCTGTTTTTCGCCTTCAGTAAACAGGCTGCTTTTGTTACTTTGCTGGAAGGGTTTTTAATTGCCTGACTTTCATCCAATACCACATAATCGAAAGGTATTTCTATAAATTGTTTAATGTCGCTACGTAAAGTGCCATACGTTGTAATGATTACATCGTAATTGGTATTGGTTAATGATTCTTTTTCTCTGGCTCCGCCATGATGCACGTAATGTGATAATTCAGGCGTAAATTTTTTAATTTCATTTTGCCAGTTAAACATCAGCGTAGTAGGACAAACCACTAAGGTTCTTAAATGGCCTTGTTCTTTTTTGATATGATACATAAATGCCAATGCCTGAATGGTTTTACCCAAACCCATATCATCTGCTAAAATTCCACCCCATTGTACTTCGCGTAAGTAATTTAGCCATTGAAACCCACTTTCCTGATAAGGCCTTAAAACACTTTGTAAGTGTGCCGGAGCAGGTGTAGGCTGAATGGCATGATTATCTTTTAATTTTTCATATTTTTTTTCTAATTGAATAACTAATTCTTCGTCGTTACGCTGCGCATATAGTTCTTCTATTATACCAAAATGATACTTGCTTAGCTTCATGTTGATGTTCTTTCCTTCACCAATTCTAAAAAGCAGCGCATATTTTTTTAGCCATTCTTCGGGTAAAATTCCCNNTGTTTGCCAATGCTTTTTTTACATCTGCTACAGTAATTTTTTGTTCGCCAAACTGAATTTCTACTTTGGCATCAAACCAATCTGTATGTGAACTGATGAAAATTTTGGTAGAAGGTTTTGCGGTATTGAACCTGAATTTTTTCAGGCTTTCAAAACCATAAATAGGTGTTGCCCTATCTTTTAAAGTATCTATAAAAAGAAAGAACCAATTGTTTTTAAGTACATCAACTCCCTTTAACGCCAATGCAGTTCCGCTATCAGATTGTAAGAAATGGGAATGGAGTTTTTGTATTTCCTGAATAAATGATTGCTCTGCTTCTGTATTGCGATAAATCATTAAAATTGTATCGCCCTGAGGTATAATTATTTTTTCATTATCGCCTGGTTGTATCTGGTAACCCTGGTAAGTGAATATGGGTTGAAACAATAAGTAATCGCCCTTTTCTTTTAGCAGAACGCCTGTTTCGGGTTTACTGTCTCTTACTTCTTTTTTGCGAATATTTCCAAATTGTATGTTGTATTGTTTAGAAAGCGGAATGATGAATTGCTCTAATTTATTTTTCCATTCTTCTGCTGCAATCACAATTTGCCCATCCGGCAAAAATTGTTCAATCAATAAAATATCTTCCGGTCGTTCCCAGTTATAAAATCTGCCATTATTTAAAAATATAAATGGGGTATTTATTTCGTTTTCATTTACACTAATTCTGCCAACAGGTAATTTGGCATAACATTCTATAATGTATTGATTATCTTTTTGCTGAATAAAAAATTCAGGTACAAGTGTTTGCTGTTCAAATTCAGCCGGTTCAATATTTGCGGTAGTAAAATTTTTTCCGGCGGGTAAATAGAAAGTAAAATTACTCTCGGCCAGTTCAACAAATAATTTTTTGAATTTAGGGTGCAGGTATTCGTTAATCAGATGTTTGGTTTCTTCCGGCAATTCATCGCCATGTTGCTGAATAATATTATCCCAAATGCCGCTGAATGGTGAGTTTCTGGTTAAATATCTGCTTACTTCTGTTGGTAATAATTTACGTAATTGTTGTACTAAAATTTTATCCTCTTCATTAAAAACTTCCGTATTAACAAATTTATTTAAATCAACTTTTTCAATTTTACCGGTGTATTTGCTAAAGTCTTCATCAATTTCTCCTTGTATGGCATCTACTTGTATGTATGGGTATTGTGGTTGATTTAATATAATAATGGTACCCAACTTCTGTTGTATTTTGCCGATAATGGTATTGGTTTCCTGAACTGCCTGTTCGGCAACATGATTTTGTTGCTGGTTTCTTTCTGCAAGATATGCAGGCTGAGGTACCAATTCGGTATGTGTATTTTGGGTAATGCGTTTAATAGATGGATCTAATACTTTTAAAAATGGCTTTCCATTGGTATAAGTAAACTCAAATTTGCCGGATAAGTCATCAGTTAATGCATAGCCATAGAGTGATAATAGTTTATTTTTTTCATTGTCCCAATTTCTGATGGAATCAAAATAATTGGGGCCATAATTATTGAGTAATTGAAGCAGTACAATGGTTTTATGAACACATAAAGGGTGATGTGTATCACTGTTACAATTACATCCTGTATCAAAATTGCGTTCTTCATTTTTTTGCAGAAAAATGGTGAACTTTTGTTGATCAATGAATAGTTCGGCAACTACTTTTTCATCTTTTGCTTCAATAATATTGGCAGTATTGGAACGAACAAAATTTTCCGCAAAAAAATAGTTCTCCTGGCCGGCGAGCATGCGGATAAGCTTTACGTCTAAAACTTTCATTTTAACAACCGTATGCTTTTGGTCGTAACTAATGTCTTTTTCGCCCAATAAATTTTTATCAATCATTTCCTGCAACTGGAATAATGCACCGGCTTTGTGCCTGCAAATTTCAGTTAAGTTATAAGGACAGGTACAACGAAGCGAAAGTGTTTTGGGATCTTTATAATGTTGAATATAAACTTTGTAAAAAGTACCGTAGGTATCGTCTTTTACCCTGAAAACAACGCTGTTCATTAAAGCATCATGTTCAATCAGTTCTACGTTGCCGGATGCATGTATTTTTTTTCCACGGCGAATGACTTCTTCGGCTCCGTTATTATAAATATGCTTAATTAAATAGGGTAATGCCATAATTCCTGAACACTGCTAATATGAATAATTTGCTTTTCAAGGATGCCTTTTTTTACTGAAAAGTGCAATTTGCAAATTTACGGCTTTGTTGCGTAGCAGGTGTCAAAAATTTTGATTATTATATGAAATGTTTGTTAACTCACTGGCTTAGCTTTCTATTAAAAACCTTAATGCATGGCCAATAATGCACCATTTTTATACAGTGGTAAAACATTGGCTACATTTGGAGTTACACAATATTCTAAATCTTTTTCCAGACCATATGCCGATAGGCGATGCCAGTGTGTTGTTTTTCGGATAAATGTGTGCATATTATCTTGATGCAAGGTATACATTTCCTGTGCCATGAGCGATGCATCACAATGAATTTTAAAATGATTGGTCACTTTGTTTACAACAGCCCCTGCAAATAGGGTATCTTCTAAATTAAATTTATCTTTCCAGGCTGAGCATCCTAAAATAACATTCTTTTTTTGTTGCATTAAAAATTCTGTTACTGCAGCAAGATTTGGAAAAGAACCTGTTATAATTTCTGCAGCACCATTGTTTAATGCCATGTGTAACAAGCGGGTACCGTTAGTAGTTGTTAATACCAATGTTTTACCCTCAATAAAAGATTTAGGATAATCACCGGGTGAATTACCATATTGTAATCCTTGAATTACTTTTCCATCCCGTTCGCCGGCGGTAATACTGTTTGGCGTGGCTTTCCCAATTGATATGCAATTTTCAACACTATCAACCGGAATAATTTTTTCCGCTCCATTGTATAAAGCAGTAGCAATAGTTGAAGTGGCTCTGAACACATCTATTATCACTACAATCGTATTGCTTAAATCATATAAATGTAAAAGTGCAGGCGATAAAACAGTATGCAAAACCGGTTGCTTCATTGATGATAATTTAAAATATGCGTTGCCGTTTAATGGCGAATGAGCAGGCATAAAAAAAATAATGAATGCCTAAACATGTACAAATATACTGGCTGTATTTGAATGTTAAGGGCAGTGATGAATGCTTATTTTCTGTATTCAATTTTTACTTTCACCACACCACTTCGCAACATATCTAAACTTTTGGCTGCATTCTTACTTAAATCAATAATTCTTCCTTTTACAAACGGCCCTCTGTCATTAATACGCACAATCACCGATTTTTGATTGGCTAAATTAATAACTCTTACCTGGGTACCAAAAGGTAAATGCTTATGTGCTGCCGTAAAAGCAGATTGATGAAAAGCTTCGCCGCTGGCAGTTTTTCTTCCTTCAAATTTATCGGCATAATAAGAGGCGTAGCCCATTTCTGTGTGTATCCTTCCACTTCCTGCTAAAGTATTTTCCGGAATTGTTTTTCTATGACAGGCAACTGCCAGTATGCAAAGCAAAAGAATAATGCTTTTTTGAGGCAACAATTTGTTTAAGTTCATTTTTCGGAAGAATATCATCATGTATTTTATTTTGTAAACGATGGGATGGGTGCAATATATTAAAAAAAACAGGCAACAAAATTTGTTGCCTGTAAACAATGCTTTATTAAAAATTTATCAGGATAAAAAGGGCATTTTTACAATTTGTGCTTTCACTAAACTATTCCTGATTTCTATAAAAATAAAATTGCCCAATGCGGCATTTGCTGTATTTACATAGCCCATTCCAATTCCTTTGTTCAATGAAGGGGCTTGTGTACCACTGGTAACATGGCCAATGGTTTCGCCCTGTTCATTTCTTATCAGGTAATGATGGCGTGGAATACCCCGGTCAATCATTTCAAATCCAACTAATTTTTTTTGTATGCCATTTTGTTTTTGTTCCTGTAAAATAGATTTGGCAGTGAACTCTTTGGTAAATTTTGTAATCCATCCTAAACCAGCTTCTAATGGGGTAGTGGTATCATTAATATCATTACCATACAGGCAATAACCCATTTCCAAACGTAAAGTATCTCTGGCGCCGAGCCCTATTGGTTTTAATCCCTGTGGTGTTCCGGTTTGCATGATGGCATTCCAAATGGTTGCTGCTGAACCATTGCTGTCTTCAAAATAAATTTCAACTCCGCCTGCACCCGTATAACCGGTGGCACTAATTAAAACATTTTCAATACCTGCAAATGTTGTTTTGATAAAAGTATAATAAGACAGGTTCAAAATATCTGCATCCGCTAATGGTTGTAAAATTTTGGTGGCATTGGGGCCTTGTATGGCCAGTAAGCAGGTTTTATCGCTAATGTTGTGCATTTCGGCACCAAAAGTTTCATTATTTTGACGAATCCAGTTCCAGTCTTTTTCTATGTTGGCTGCATTTACAACCAGCATATACGAATGGTTTTCATCTAAGCAATACACAATTAAATCATCTACAATACCTCCGTTTGTATTGGTTAGACAACTGTATTGCGCTTTGCCTTTTGTTAATTTTGAAGCATCATTGGTGGTAATTTGTTGAATGAGTGGCAATGCCTGTGGGCCTTTCAGAATAAATTCGCCCATATGGCTTACATCAAAAATACCTGCATTGTTTCTTACAGTTTGGTGTTCATCGTTAATGCCGCTGTAACTAATGGGCATATTGTATCCGGCAAATTCGGCCATTTTAGCGCCTAACGCTATGTGGTACTGGGTAAAAGCTGTGTTCTTCATGTATGCATTTTGTTGGTAACAAAAGTAAGTGAAGTAACAATGGTGTAAAAAAATAATTGCATACATGTATTAAATGATATATACAAAGTGCCTCTACCGTGAACGGCAGTGGCACAGGGGTATTCCCAACTTCAACCTATTTTAAATCGCGAATCGCGTTCTGATTAAATCTGTTACATTTTGTTGTTGCATGTCAATAGAATCATTAGTGGTAGCGGTAACCTTTGTTTTTTTGGGTGCTTCGGGCTGGTAGTGATAGCGGTTGCTGTCTTTGCTGTCCGGTTGGTTCAATTCTTTTTTTAAATCTTCCGATTCTTTTTGTAATTGCTCTAATCGTTGTTGCAGTTCTTTTTTGCTTTCTTGCAGGTTGGTATCATTACTGTCATTATCATTTGAAACATCGTCTAAACCTTTTAACCCATTTTTAGTCATTAAATAAGTTACATTTGATTTCCAGTTGAATGCTCCATTGTCATTCCAACCCCAGTTCCAATTATCATCAAACCCAAGCGAAATATTGTCTGTACCATCATCCCAATTGTTTTTGCTGGTAATTTTTATTTTTTTTCCTACCGGTACAGCTATGGTAACAATTAAATGTTGGTTTCTGAATTTATTGTTTTGGTTAATAGCAATGCCATTGTTAAACCGGATAGTAGAATCGTTTTGTGTAAGCTGAAAAGTAATGGCATCGGCATTTACATTGGCTACAGTTCTGGATGAACCATTGGCTAATTTTACGGCAGTGATGTAAAAACTGTCGGTGGCTGATTGTACAATTCGAATGTTGATATTTCTCACAAATACACTATCTTCATCTATACTGGTAAAAGGTTCTAATCTAAACCACCGGTTATTGTTATAGTAAAATTTATTTTCATTCCCGCGAATAATTTCTAAATAGCCTTTAGTGGGTTGTTGAATGCTGATGTTTTGTTCAATGGGGTTATTGCGGTATCTGAAATCATTGCGCAATGAAACCATTAATCCAATAAAGCAAAACAATCCAATTAACCAAAGTGCCGTAAAACTATAGCGGATAATGTTTTTGTTGCCTTTTACATTGGCTATTTTTCTAATAATAAAAGTAACAATACCAATTACCGGCACCCAAATAAAGAACAGCAATGTACCCCAGGCAAAAATGCTTTGCCAACCACTTTCTAATATGTAATTTTTTAATGGCATTAATCCGGTAAACACTACACCCAACGCAAATAATGCAGCTACAATAGCAAATACTACCACACCAATAATGAAGTAGGCAAATATTTTAAACAACAATACAATTACATCACCCAATCCTCTACCTGTTTTGCGTGCTACGTTAGTTGCTTCTGTACCCATTTCTGTACTCTTTTCGTTAAAGCTTTTGCCAAATTCCTGTGCTTTATTTTTAATATCGTTTCCCATTTTTTCAGCACGTTCTTTAAAGCCTTCCATATCGCTCTGAATGGTATTTTTAATACTTTCTACATCTACCTTTTCGCCGCGTAGTTCTAATTTTTCAGCAGCCGTTTTTGCTTCGGGTAATACTATCCAGAATATAATATAAATTACCAATGCACCCGGGCTGAATGAAAAATTTACAAAACTTGGAAAATCAAATAATCCCCAATGCCAGTGCCTGAAAGCAAATGATATAAAAGGCAGTATGAATAGTGCCCTTGGTATCCAAACATTGATGCCAAAATATTTTGATAAGCCACTGCACACACCTGCAATCATTTTATCATCCGGATCGCGGTATAATTTTTTGCGTTGTGCGCCAATCATTTTGGAAGCAGTACTGGGTACTGCAATCCATAAAACCAAATAGGGAATGAAGGTTACACCAATAAAAATGGCAGTAAGAATACGAATAATTAGGGGGTCAATATTTAGGTAGTTGGCAATGCCACTACACACACCGCCCAAAATTTTATTGTTTTCATCGCGAAATAAACGATTGCCGGAAGTTGAGCTGCTGCCGGTATTGTTTCTTTTGTTTTCTGCAGTGGTTTGTTCTGCACTGTTTACGCCTTCTGCATCAAAATCCTGTGGCCTTCCCATACTATTTAATACAGATTCTACATCTGCATCTGTAATACAGGTATTGCCTTTTTGAAGCACTTCTGCAAATAGTTCTGCAATTCTTCCTTCTATGTCATTAATAATTTCATCACGCCCCTCTTCATTGGCAAAATATACACGCAGGCTGTCTATATATTGCTGTAAATTGTCATAGGCAGATTCTTCAATGGGAACAACTCTTCCCTGAAAATTAATGTTGATTACCTTTTTCATGGTTAAATGTTTTGTTTGCCGAATAAAATGGGTGCCGACATGGTATGGCCGTTTCCATCATTCCATTCAGAAAGTTGGTTAAGGTTGGTCTGTTTCGTTGTTTTGGTTTTTAGGCTTAGTTAAGGCATGAACGGCATCGGCCAGTTCGTTCCAGGTATCTTTTAATTCTTCATAAAACGCCAAACCTTTATCCGTCATCATAAAGTATTTCCTCGGTGGTCCACTACTACTTTCTACCCATCTGTAACTAAGCAGGCCTGCATTTTTTAAACGGGTAAGTAATGGGTACAATGTTCCTTCTAAAATGTTTAAGTTGGCGGCTTTCATTTGTGCAACAATATCGCTCGGATACACTTCGCCCTGGCGAATGACTGATAAGATGCAAAACTCCAATACCCCTTTACGCATCTGGCTTTGTGTGTTTTGAATGTCCATACTTTTCGGAGTTTTAATGTTTGCTTTTTGTAAAGCATTTGTTTTTCAATTCATTTTTCTCACCCATAGTTATTATTGGGATCAATTTTATTATAAAGCCAAATATCTTCTCTGTCCCCTAACTTTTCTCATTCTGTGTATGTTCCATAAATTGGCGGCACTTAAAACCGGTTTAACGGTTTTTAAAATGGCTGCACTGGCAATGGTTTCTTTTGTTTCGGCGGTTAATTGTGCAACTTCTAATTGGGTTAAGTTAGCGAAGAATTGTTTTTGTTGTGTTTTCATTTTTTTATGTTTTTAAGATAATTTGTCTCATTGACAACACAAAGATACAATTTTATTTGGTACTATGTAACACATGGTACTAAGTTTATTTTAGTAATAGGTTGACTAAGGAATTCTATGATTATCTCAAATAAATGATTATCAATCATTTATGTAAAAATTCATGATTTTTTTCTTCGACTGATTAGGATGAACGGTAAAATAAAGTGATGAAAAACGTTTTTTTCAACCATTAATCGGGGCAAAAATTATTAGCATTATGGGTTTGAGCTGTTATTCAGGTATTTAAAAAACAGCTTAGTGCAAAATGATATTATTATTTATAACCTCTAAGAAAATTTGAATCATATTTTATTGAATGTTGATGATGCATTAATTGTGTTAGGTGTATGCTTTGTTTAAACTTTTCTGTTAGGTTTCGATGATATGTATTAAAAATTGATTAAAATAATTTAAAAATTTGTAAATTATAATATATATATTCGTATTATTAAACTATTAATTAATACATCTTAAAATGATTGTTTATGAAAAAAATAATACTTACCTCATTATTTGCCATGCTTTGTATAATTGGTAGTAATGCTGCTGAAAAAAAAGAAATCCCAAAGCAAAGTAGCCCAATAACATTCTCTTTGTGTAATGCTACATTCTTTACTTATGAATTTAATACTGCCTGTGGTTCATATACTTATTTTTTGTATGATATCACATACGATTGTAATACTTATGCAGTAAACTGGTACCTTTCTAATATCATTCCGGGAGATTGTAATAATGGGCAACTCTCTTTGATTGCTTAGTTTTTTTAAAATTATTATTATATTGATTAAACCCTTTTTGATAATGAAAAAATACATTTTTGTTGTGATTATGGTTGTGTTTAATTTACCTGTTTTGTATGCTCAAATCACAAGTAAAAAAGGTTACGCAGTTTATCATCTTTTTAATAATTATAATAATGAAACCATTGATTTTTGGTTTTCTGCAGATACCTATATATACAATGTTAGAAGAAAAGATTTCAGGGCAAGTAATGATTATAAAAGTAGAATTATAACATTGTCGAAACAAGATTCGCTCAATTTTGAAAAGGTGATTGATACCATTAACAAAAAGAATCAAGCACTACCTCCCAGATACATATATGGCAACTTACGTACAAATTTTACTTTGCAAAATGAATTAAATGCCAATTTGCAACCGGTTTGCGTAATAGATACCTTGCATTTTATAACCTGGCAAGTATTACCTGATACCCTTACCATTAATGGACTGTTATGCCGTAAAGCAAAAGGAAATTTTGCCGGTATGGAATACGATGCCTGGTTTGCCCCTTCTATACCCGTTGCTGTAGCACCGCTGCAACTCAGAGGTTTACCAGGGCTATTGGTGAAGCTTAATAATTTAACCACACATACACAGGTTGTTATGACTTATTTTGAATGGCCTGCCAAACAATGGGTGAAAGCAACACCTTGTAATGCTGCCACAGCTATTGGACGAACGGCTTTTAATGAACAAAACAAGATGAGACAAGCACAACACATGAAAAATATAAAAAGTGCAAAAACTATGAGTGATTTGTTGAATAGCATTCATAATAAATAACGAATTATTTGTTTATTTAGAATAGTAATGCAAAAATTATTTATATGTCTGCTTTTAACCATTCTTTCTTTACAGCTATTTGCACAAACAGTTATCATAAATGGATATGTAAAAGATTCATCCGATAAAGCTGTTTCATTTGTAATTGTAAGTTTTAAAAAAGATACAATCAGCCAGCCTTTTCTTTATGCTATAACAAATGAAGATGGCTATTTTACTATTTCGATTAAAAAAGAAAAACTCCCCGGTATTTTAGAAGTTAATAGCATTAATTATAATAGCAAAGTTTTTAAAATTGAATCGGATTTTAAACTCCCCAGTACACCTCTGGTTATTCACTTGCAACACAGAACAACTCCTTTGCCTGAAGTGATTGTAAAATCTGAAATTCCTATTTATGTGCGTGGTGATACGACTACTTTTAATGTAAAATCATTTAGAACAGGTAATGAAAAAAATATCGGCAACTTATTAAGCAATATGCCCGGGTTTGAAGTGTTAAATAATGGTAAAATTAAATTTAATGGAAAAATAATCGATAAAATATTAATTGAAGGGGATGATTTGATGGGAAGAGATTATGGAGACTTAACCAGCAAATTACCGCCAACTGGCTTAAAAGAGATTGAAGTAATTGATAACTATACCGATAATGAAAACATTATTTCAAGTTTTGATAACTATAGTAATCGTCAGGTCATTAATCTTAAGTATGATTCAAGTTTCATCAATCAAAATTTTGGGAACGCTGAGTTGGGCGGTGGATTCATTAATAGATATGTAACTAATGTACAAAACATGTCTGTTTTTAAAAATTTCAAGAATTTTTTACAAGTAAATGCGAATAATACAGGTACATTATCAAAAAAAATATTCCAAAATCAGGATGATAAAAATGATGAAACAGATTTGCTGAGCTTCAATAATCATTTTAGCAATACTTTGAAATCGTTAATTAATATGCCCAATGATGTGGATGCCAAAAACAATCCACTTTTTGAAAATAAAACAAGATCGCTTTTAGCTACTTCTTTTTTCAGGCCATTAAAGTATTTCATTGTTAGGAATACCTTGGCAATTTCTACTGATACTTTTGCACAGAAATTAAATACTAATATAGCATTTCTCCTTCCACCGCTGATTCTACGCACCTATAGCAATCAATATATTAATCAGCACATCAATGGCTTAAAAGAACAACTGAGCATCAATTATATCCGCCCAAATAATCAAATTTCATTACTTGGACGCTTCATGATGAATAATAATACATTATTGAACAGCGGGAGCCAATTTGGCTATTTATACAATGAAAATTATAATTTTAAACACAGTAATACTTTTATAAAGAGTTTGTATATACACAAGTTCAGTAATCATGCAGCAGTGTTGGGTAGCTTTCAATTTTCCTCTTCACAACTTCCTGGTAATTTGCAATTATTACCTGCTAATTATTTTAAACATTTTCCCCAATCGGTAAACTGGTGGCTTATACAGCAACAGGAATCGCAAAAGGCCAATCATACTATTGCATCTGTATCCTATATTCAAAAATTACATAATCATAAAATTTCCTTTCAATTATTGAATGAATCCAGTTCAAGTTCACTATCTAATTCAATTAGTGTAACCGATAGCATGTTTTATATGTATTCATTTTCAAATGATTCCATTAACCATTTTCAAATTCGTTATAATTATTTTATGGGTAAATTAGAAGACCAGTGGTGGTATCGAAAAGATATTAATTTGGTATATGGATTAAAATATTTTTACATCATCAATCTGCCTGGTTTTTCTGCTAACAGTTTACAACAAAATTTACTCACGCCTTTTTTTTCAGTATTTTTCAAACTGTCTTCCCATCAAAATCTGTCATTTGCTTATAATAATGAGCCGGTATATCCTAACATAAACAAAGCCGGAGCAGGTTATCAATTCACCGATTTTAATTCCATTTCTAAAGGGCAGGATTCCTTGTATATTAGCAATGCTCGAAGTTTAAATCTGAATTATTCCTGGTTGGATTTTTTTAATAAGAAACAATTATTCCTGATAGGGTTGTTGTATACAAAACAACCCCAAAATTATATCTCATTTTCTAATCCCGGATTAACAGATAATTTTATCTATAATGCCGTAACAGATAAATATATGGAGTTGTATACTGCTTTTATGAGGCTGGAAAAATTCTATCATAATTATACAATTAAAATAGCCCCACAATTAAGTTTCTCTCAAATTCAATCATATAATGGAATCGGGGCTGGTTTGTATCAGGCAAAAAATACTTCAACACGGGTAGGTTTAGCAACAAGTATAAAATTTAATAAAGCACTGATTGCCGATTGCAATTTTTTTCAAACATTTAACCGTTCAAGTTCTGCCAATAATTCCACTAACGTATTTACTTCCTACATTTCTTCCTTGGATATGGGTTTGTCATGGAAATATAAATCTATATTTTCTGTTACTGGAAAATTTAGCGGAAATTATATTGCTGCTCCTAATCAGCCTTCCAGATTTTCTTATATGGATGAATTGGCTTTTATGTTGAATGAAAAGCACCATGTATCGATTGGCTTAAATGCCAGCAATATTTTTTTCACTAAGTATTTTGCCAGCAACTTTATAACAGCAACCTATACTAACTATACACAATACACAAATTTTCCCAGATGGGTATTAATAACGGTAACGTACAACTGGTAGGTATTTGATGTATATTTTTTGGTAAATCATGATACAGCAAATTGTCGTGCATGCAGGTGTGCAATTTTGAATGTGGTGCAATCTGGTTCTATTGCTTTTCAAAATCAGTAAATATCATTCTATTTTGTTTCCCTTTCAGTAGGTCTTTTATATTGCCGGTAAAAATTATTACATCCCCTCATACACTATAGCTGCACCCTGCCCAACCCCTACACACATGGTTGCCAATCCATATTTGGCTTTTCGCTTTTTCATTTCATGCACCAATGTGGTTGAAATACGGGCACCACTACATCCCAAAGGATGCCCTAAAGCAATGGCGCCTCCGTTTACATTAATTTTAGTTGGGTCTAGTGATAAATCGCGCATGCAGGCAATACTCTGACTGGCAAAGGCCTCATTCAATTCTATCAAATCAAGATCATTGGCCTGCAAGCCGGCTCTTTGCAATGCTTTACGGCTGGCGGGTACCGGTCCAATACCCATAATGGAAGGATCCACCCCGGCAGTTCCCATACTCACCACCCTGGCCATGGGTTGCAAATTAAATAATTGAACTGCCTGTTCACTGGCTAATAATAAAGCTGAAGCCCCATCGTTAATGCCGCTCGAATTGCCGGCTGTTACTGAACCCTCTTTGGCAAAAGCAGCTTTTAAACCGGCTAATTTTTCCAAACTCGTTGGGCGTGGATGTTCATCCGCAGCAAAAACAGTTGGCGTTTTGTTTTCGGTAATTTCAACCGGAATAATTTCGTCTTTCCATTTACCCGCAGCCAATGCAGCTGCATATTTTTGTTGTGAAGCCATAGCAAAAGCATCTTGTTCTTCCCGGCTAATTTTCCATTGATTGGCCACATTTTCAGCCGTTTCGCCCATATTGTAGGGGTAATACATGGCTGCTAATTTTTTATTGGTAAAACGCCAGCCAATGGTGGTATCGTAGGTTTCGGTTTTACGGCTCCAGGCACCATCGCTCTTGGCAGTTACAAAGGGGGCACGGGTCATGCTTTCCACGCCACCGGCTATATACAGCATCCCATCGCCACAGGCAATAGCTCTGGCTGCATCCATAATGGCTTGCAAACCACTGGCACATAAGCGGTTTACGGTATTGCCGCCTACCGTAACGGGTAAGCCTGCCAATAGTGCGGCCATCCTTGCTACATTGCGATTGTCTTCACCCGCCTGATTGGCTGCTCCGGCAATTACATCTTCTATTTTATTTACATCTATGTTCTGATTGCGTTGAAGCAACGCTGATATCATCAATGCCAGTAAATCATCGGGCCGCATGGTGCTTAATTTGCCGCCATAACGGCCAATAGGGGTGCGTACAGCATCAATTATATAAACCGCTTTCATATATAAATTATTTTTTATGAAGTATCATCAAATAAATGTGTTGCAAAGGAAAACAAATCACATTATCTGGCAAAATATACCTCTTGACGCTTCTGTACTTATCTTTGCCGCATGAATCAATTACCGAATATACGTGCGTTGAGTAACGAACAGTTAGCCGGGTTTATGGAAAGCATTGGCGAAAAAAAATTCAGAATACAACAAATACAGGAATGGCTTTGGCTAAAACATGCCTCCGGGTTTGATGATATGACCAATTTAAGTAAGGTACTTCGGCAACAACTATCCGAACATTTTTCACTGCCCGCATTAACCATCGATACTACACAAAACAGCGCCGATGGTACCGTTAAAACCCGTTTTACCACTTTCGACGGGCATAAAATTGAAGGCGTTTTAATTCCTACCGATGAAAGAAAAACGGCCTGTGTTTCCTCGCAAATTGGTTGCAGTTTAAGTTGCAAATTCTGCGCTACCGGTTACATGGATAGAAAACGCAATTTAAATTTTGATGAAATTTATGACCAGGTCATGCTCATTAACCAACAAAGTGAAGCCCTGTACCAAAAAAAGTTAACCAATATTGTGTTTATGGGCATGGGCGAACCTTTATTGAACTATACCAACGTATTAAAAGCCATTGATCGCATTACAGCAGAAGATGGTATTCACATGAGTGCAAGGCGCATTACCGTATCAACTGCCGGGGTAGCCAAACAAATCAAAAAATTGGGCGATGATGCTGTAAAATTTAAACTGGCGCTTTCATTGCATGCACCTACCGATGCTAAACGTAATGAAATTATGCCCATTAATGAAACCAATAACCTGAAGGCATTGGTGGAAGCACTCAATTATTTTTATGCCAAAACAAAAAATGAAATTACTTTTGAATATATTTTATTTAAAAACTTTAATGACTCACAAAAAGATGCGGAAGATTTGATTAAATTATATCGTCAGGTTCCTGCCGATTTGGTGAATATTATTGAATACAACCCCATTGATGCATTTGCTTTTCAAAAACCGGATGAAGAAGGAATGGAACGGTTTATGCAACATCTGGAAAAAAACAGGGTAAATGCCCGTTTGCGTAGAAGCAGAGGGAAAGATATTGATGCCGCCTGTGGCCAATTGGCCAATAAAGGCAAATAAAATTATTGATTAGTCCTTATTAAATCGTTAAGAATGGCAGTTCATACACTTTGAGCTGTTTTTTTAATTATATTTATGCTTGTTTTAACCTATATGCTATTTGTATTTCATACGCTGCAATAATAGCTGTATACATTAGGCTAATGGTTCAGCACTGTGGTAATACAATAAAAATCAAAAAATGAGCAAATGAAAAAAATTTGGAGTGTACTTTCTGTAGCCCTGCTACTAAGTTTTGGGGCAATGGCGCAACCCTATCATTTTAAAGGCAAAAGCAGGCATCGCCATGCATGGCATAAACACATTAAAAAGTACAACAAAAAGCATTTGTAACGCCGGTTGCAAATGACTGTACACTGCTTTAATGCCTTACCGTGCATTATTTTACATACTTTTGCGCTGCCTGTTGTAAAACAGTAAAAGAAAATATATGGCGAAAGCATTTGAAAAGTTTATGGATAGCAGCCCCAAAGGTGCTAAGAAAAAAGAGGCCATACGCCAGGAAAAAAGAAAAGCAAAAGCCGCTTCCCGTGCAGAAGGTGAAGCATTCCGAAAAAAACAATGGGAAAAAAAACATGGTATTGCTCCTGCAGCACCTGCCCCACCATCCCGATCAAAAAATTTTGATAAAACCGCACTTATCCCTGAAAAAGAGGTGCGTCAGTCCTCTAAATCATTTCCCGATTCCTCAAAGCAAAAAGCAACTGCACCCGTTATTACGGTAGCTGCCGATCCCCTTGCGCCTATGCCACTAAATAAGTTTTTAGCGCATGCCGGTATTTGTGGAAGGAGAGAAGCGGCTGAATTAATTAAAGCCGGACAGGTTACCGTGAATGGCGATACCATTTTTGAACCCGGCTATAAAGTGTTGGGGAATGAAGATGTAAAATGGAAAGGCAAAAAAATATTTCTGCAAAAAAACTTAGTGTACATACTGCTGAATAAACCCAAAGATTATATCACTACCGCTAAAGATCCGGAAGGTAGAAAAACAGTGCTGGATTTGGTGAAAGATGCTGCCAAACAAAGGGTATATCCCGTAGGCAGGTTAGATAGGAATACAACCGGTGTTTTATTGCTTACCAACGATGGGGCATTGGCGCAGAAGTTAACACATCCCTCTTTTCAGGTAAAGAAAATTTATGAGGTGAAATTAGATAAGCCTGTGGCTAAAAAAGATTTCGAAGCTTTACTCGAAGGATTTCAATTAGAAGATGGATTTATTAAGGCCGATAGCGCTGCTTATGCCGATGCAAAAGATAAATCGGTAATTGGTATTGAAATTCACAGTGGCCGTAACCGCATTGTACGCCGTATGTTTGAACATTTGGGCTATGATGTGCGTGGGTTAGACAGAGTTTTGTTTGCCGGACTTACCAAAAAAAATATAGACCGGGGCACCTGGCGTTTTTTAAACGAAAAAGAAATCAGAAACTTAAAGTTTATGAACGGTTCCGGATTTGTGAAAGATAAAAATCATGCTTAAGTTCAGTTGCAATTATGATGAAATTGGATATTATTCTTGAAAACGAACAATTCATTGCCATACACAAACCATCGGGTTTATTAAGTATTCCCGACCGAATAGGAAAGGAGCTGAGTTTAAAAGATATATTGAAAGAAAAATATGGCAATATCTACACCGTTCACCGGTTAGATAAAGATACCAGTGGGGTGATTGTTTTTGCCAAAGATGAAGCCACCCACCGTACGCTCTCTCAAATGTTTGAAGCTAGGGAAGTGAACAAAATATACCATGGCCTGGTATATGGCGTTCCGGTGCATACAACAGGCACCATTGATGTACCCATATTTGCACATCCCGGCAAAAATGGTTTAATGGTAACAGACAACAAGGGTAAACCTGCTATTACTGATTATGCATTGGTAGAAAATTTTGGAAAATATGCCTGGATGCAATTTCAAATTCATACCGGTCGCACCCACCAAATCAGGTTGCACATGAAGTATATTGGGCATAGTATTGTGTGCGATGCTTTATATGGCAATCCTGCACCATTGCTGCTTTCTTCCATTAAGCGCAATTTTAAGTTAGCAAAACAGGCAGAGGAAGAAAAACCTTTGTTACAACGATTGGCATTACATGCTTCTGGATTATCTTTTAAATGGAACAATGAAACATTCCAATTAGAAGCTCCCATCCCTAAGGATCTTCGCGCTGTATTACAACAATTACGTAAGTGGTAATATTGCTGTTTTCTTTAAATTAGCCTTACTGCAAATGCGTATAACGAAAACAGTAAAGTGTTATCATTTATTTTGAATGAGTCTATGAATGAAAACGAATTATCATATAAAATAATTGGTGTGGCTGTAGATTTGCATACCCAATTAGGACCGGGATTATTAGAGTCTGTTTATGAAACCACTTTGGCCTATGATTTAAGGGAAATAGGGCTTGAAGTGAAAACACAGGTTCCCATGCCATTGGTTTATAAAGAAGTGAAGCAGGATATTGGCTATCGGATTGATTTACTGGTTGAAAATAAGGTAATTATTGAGGTAAAGTCTGTTGAGAATTTAGCTGCTGTTCATTTTGCTCAAACATTAACCTATTTAAAACTGGCAGATAAAAAGTTAGCACTGCTTATTAATTTTAATACAAAACTTTTGAAAGACGGTATTCACAGAATTGTGAATCGATTATAAATTTTGCTCTATATTGTTCTTTGTGCTCTTTGCGAGAAAAAATATGTTTCACGCAAAGCACGCTAAGGTTGTTCGCGAAGCCCGCAAAG
>JABAOF010001916.1_pt1 | contig 66114 bp, 51 predicted proteins | sample 7062171 | NCBI WGS metagenome assembly JABAOF01 (sample SAMN14538628, study PRJNA623070) | marine sediment metagenome | biome: marine biome [ENVO:00000428]; feature: marine pelagic biome [ENVO:01000023]; material: deep marine sediment [ENVO:00002113] | place: India: Gulf of Khambhat ...
CTCAAGCACGAGACCGACGTCTGGTTCGAGGTGACTACCCTGGTGATCCCGGGGAAGAATGACTCCGATCGGGAGTTCGAAGAGCTCACGCAGTGGGTGATGGAGCATCTCGGTCCCGACGTGCCACTCCACTTCTCGGCGTTCCACCCCGACTTCCAGATGATGAACGTGCCGCCCACGCCGCCCGCCACGTTAACGCAGGCGCGCCGTGTCGCGATGCAGAACGGCGTGCGCTACGCCTACACCGGCAACGTACACGACCCCGAGGGCGACACCACGCTGTGCCACGAGTGCGGCCAGGCGCTCATCGTGCGCGACTGGTACCTCCTCAAGGGCTGGCACCTCACCGACGACGGCCGATGCACCAAGTGTGGTACGCCGTGCGCGGGCGTGTTCGACGGCCCGCCGGGAGACTGGGGGCAGAAGCGGTTGCCGGTGCGGATCGGGCGATAACGCGGGCGTCGAGGCCCGACTCGCCGCTACCGCGTGGGTCCGCCGCTGGGCTCGGCGCGGTCACGCGTTCCGATCCCCCGCGGGCTGTGAATAAGCCGGTCTCCTACGTGTATCTCATGGTGGACCGGCGATGACTCGCGACGCGCACGGGCACGGAGGCGGCGGAATGGTGGTCATCTTGCCGGCGCCAGTCATGCGAGACAGGCTGTTATTGGAGTGGCGCTGCGTCGATATGCGCCGCCACTGGTGGCGCGACGGGCAGCTGCCGAGGCGTTGATTAGTGCGAGTGCGGAGGGTCCCATGTTGATGCTGAATCTGAGGCAATACAGAAGGGTGCTGGAGTGCTTCGTGCTGCTGGCGGCGGTCGCCGTGGCCCCGGCGGTGGTGCTGGGGCAAGAGCGCACCCTTGAGGGGCACTGGGAAGGCAAGATCGAGATTCCCGGGCAGCCGCTCGAGGTGACGCTGCAGTTCACTCTCGCGGAAGACGGTACGTGGCAGGGCACGATCTCCATCCCGGCGCAGAACGCCAGGGACCTGCCGCTCGCGAACATCGAGATGCGCGGCGAGCAGGTCTCCTTTGCGATTGCTGGCGTTCCGGGCGACCCCACCTTTGCGGGGGTGCTGACGCAGGAGGGCACCATCTCCGGCGACTTCACCCAGGCCGGGCAGACATTCCCGTTCAGCCTCGTCGCGGCCGACGACCCGGTGGCCCGCGCCCAGGCGGCGCTCGAGGGCCTCGACGCGGTGGTGGAGCAAGCCCTGGAGGATTTCAAGGTGCCCGGCCTTGGCCTCGCGATCGTGGTGAGCGGGGAGGTCGTGATGGCCAAGGGCTATGGGCAGCGTGATATCGAACGCGGGCTTCCAGTAACCGACCAGACGCTGTTCGCCATCGGCTCGTGCACCAAGGCGTTCACGACCTTCCTGTTGGGAATGCTCGTGGACGAGGGCACGCTGGACTGGGACACGCCCGTGATCGAGTACCTGCCGGAGTTCCGGCTGTATGACGATCACGCCACCAAGGCGCTGACGGTGCGGGACCTGGTCACCCACCGCTCGGGACTGCCGCGGCACGACCTGCTGTGGTACAACGCCGACTATACGCGAAGCGAGCTGGTCGAGCGCCTGCGCTACCTACAGCCCTTCGCCGATCTGCGGGAGCGCTACCACTACCAGAACCTGATGTACCTGACTGCCGGCTACCTGGCGGAACAGGTCACCGGGAGAGCGTGGGAGGAGCTGGTCCGCGAGCGCATCCTCGATCCACTTGGGATGGCCGGGTCCAACTTCTCCGTGGAGGCCTCCAAGCGGACGGCCGACTTCGCACAGCCGTATCGCAAGGTGGAAGAGGAGTTGCGACTAATCCCGTTCCGGAACATCGACGTCATCGGACCCGCCGGCTCCATCAACTCGAGCGTCACGGAAATGAGCCACTGGCTCATGGTGCAGCTCAACCATGGCAAGTTCGGTGAGCAGCAGCTCCTCCAGGCGAGCACCGCGCGGGAGATGCATACGCCCGTGACGCTCATGAGCGGCTATCCGACCGAACCCCAGATCCTGTTCTCTGCCTACGGACTGGGGTGGGTGCTCCAGGCCTATCGGGGGCATTATCGGGCGGTGCACGGAGGCGGCATTGACGGCTTCACCGCGATGGTCTCGTTGCTGCCCGAGGACGGTATCGGCGTCGTTGCCCTGAGCAACCGCAGCGGAGCGCCCGTGCCGGAGCTCATCAGCCGGCACGTCATCGACCGGTTGCTGGAGCTCGAGCCGAAGGACTGGCTGGGCGAGGCGCTGGAGCGCCTGAGGCGGGTGGAGGAATCCGAAGAGGGCGCGGAGGAACGGCTCGAGGAGACCCGCGTGGCGGGCACCCAGCCGGCGCATCCACTGGAGGCCTACGTCGGGGAGTACGAGCATCCCGGCTACGGCATCGTGAAGGTCGAGGGCGACGGGCGGCAGCTCGCGCTGACGTACAACGACATCTCCGCGCCGCTGGAGCACTGGCATTACGAGGTGTTCAACGCCCTCGAGAACCCCGACGACCCGGCGCTCGAGAATACGAAGATCGTGTTCCGGACCGACGTGAAGGGCCACGTGGCATCCGTGGTCATTCCCATGGACCTCGAGGTGGACGTGATCGTCTTCACCAAGAAGCCGGACGCCCGCCTGTTCGATCCGGATTACCTGGCTCGCTTCACCGGCGTGTATCAGCTGCCCAACGTGGAGGTGACGGTCGACCTCAAGGGTAGTGTGCTGACTGCCTCGATTCCGGGTCAGCCGGTCTACGAGTTGGTCCCGCTGCGCGGAACGGAGTTCGCCCTAAAAGGGCTCGCGGGCTTCAGCGCGGTGTTCGTGGTGGACCCCGAGGGGCAGGTCACGGAGCTCCAGTTCCACCAGCCCAACGGGGTGTTCACCGCGCCGCGGAAGCAAGAGTAAGCGCTATGCGTGTGGCTTAGTGAGCCCGCCGGTACACGCGGCAGGGCTCGTGCCACGGCGTGAGCCCCTCCGCCTCGCCGGGGAGCGACTCGTGTGCCCCGATCACCAGTGCGCCGCCGGCCCGGAGCGCTCCGCGGAGCCGGCTGCCGACCTCTAGCTGCAGGTCGTGGTCCCAGTAGGTGAACGCCAGGTTGCGGCAGAGGACGAGGTCGAAGCGACCCGGCGGCGCGGCCTGGCGCAGATCGTGGCAACGGTACTCGACGCGGGCGGTGAACTCCGATAGGAGCCGGAATCCCCCGCCCACCTTTTCGAACGCCCTGGACTTCCAGTCATCCGGCAGGTCCTTGAGGCTGCCGGCGGGGTATAGCGCCGCTGCCGCGCGAGCCAACATGCGTGGGTCGGAGTCGGTGGCGAGGATCGTGGCGTCGATGCCTGCCGCGGCGGGACCGACGCCGAAGTGCCACACGAGGGCCAACGTGTACGGCTCCTCTCCCGAGGCGCAGCCGGCGCTCCACATAGTCACCGCGTGCCGGCCTGCTTCGCGCACCTGCTGCGCGAGCTGCGGCAACACCTCGCGCTCCAGGAACTGGAAGAGCTGCTTGTCCCTGTAGAACCGGGAGATCGTCACCCGGCAGAGCTGGTCCAGCACCCCCCACTCGTCGCGCCGAGTCTCCAGGTGGGCCCGGTACGCTTCCACTCCGTCGAGCCCGAGCTCGGCGATGCGCCGCTGAACGCGCTTGCACACCTGCTTCCGCACCTTGCGAAACCCATGCCAGCGCATGCGCAGATGCGGCAGGGCCCACTGGAGGAAGCGGACGCAGTCGCTGTCCTTCACGTCACTTGGCCTACCGGTGTCAGTACCTCCAGCTCAGCGTGTCCGCGTCCGGCGGCGCGTTCTGGCGAACGCGGTCCAGGATGCGCGGAATGAACATCTGGTGGTAGCGCAGCCGCGAGGTGGCGTTGGGTCTCGTGTGATCTCCGTTCCAACAGTGCTCGGCCCTGTCGCCGTAGTCCACCTCACCCCCGTAGTGGGGATCGGTCGTGCTCTCGAGAAATTCCTCTACCAGATACACGGCGTTGTTCAGATAGTAATTGTCCATGTCGCCGACGTAGATGTGTAGCTTGCCCGCGAGCTTGGGGCCGAGGGTCTGCCAGTCGCGCCGCAGGATATACGACAGGTCGTAGTTCTCCCTCCAGTATTCGGCGACCTCGTGGTTGATCTCACCGGTGCGCTTGTGCCAGATCGGCTCAGGGTAGCCGTCATCCCCGACGGGGGAGTACACCGCCTGCCAGATGTCCCACTGGTCGCCCGAGCGGCCCCTGCTTCCGAGCGCGAGCTCACGGTGGTTCATGTCCTCCAGCGTGCTGCTCATGTGCCCCAGCCAGTCACGCCGGCCCGGCCTCGGGGTCCGCTTCCACTCGCTGTCCAGGTAGTAGGCATTCTCGTCTTCGTAGATGTTGACCACCGTGTACGCCCGGAAGTCGATGGGATCGGGGCAGGCGATCCACGCCCCGTTGAACCCGTCGGGGTAGAAGACCTGCACCGCCATCGCCTCCCAACCGCCCGTCGAGCCGCCGTAGGTGAACCGAGCCCAGCCCTCACCGATGCCGCGGTACTTCTGCTCGAGGTAGGGCATGAGCTCATACATGATGGCGTCGCCGTACGGGCCGTTGTTCGCTGAGTTGACGGCGTAGGAGTCGTCGTAGTAGGGCGTGGGATGCTGGATCTTTACGAGCAGCACCCGCGGGAAGTCCGGCCCGGTCCAGTCCTGGTAGAACTGATGGGCGTGCTCTTGGACCGTGCGATTGTACCCCGGCCAGTCGAACCGGGCGCTGTAGACCGGCTCGAGGTCCGGGTCGGGCGGCTGCTCGCGGAACTCAGTGATGGTGTACGGGAAGTGGCCGTGCATGACGACGAGAGGGTAGCGCGCGTCGGGATGTTCGTCGAAGCCCTGTGGTAAGAGCACGTGGGCGCCGAGGTGCATGGGCCGTCCCCAGAACTCACTCAGGAGCTCGCTCCTGATGCGCTCGTGCTTGATGTAGTCGGTCTCCGGCGGCTCGGGAATCGGCGGAATCTCGCGATCCAGCAAGATGTGGATCACCTCGTCACGCGCTGGATCGATCGCCACCTCTTGCGGCGTCGATAGCAGATTCCCCGGCTTGCGGTTCCAGCGCTGCCCCTCGCCCCGGTCCATCGGGAGCTTCACGACGTGTCCGTCGCCGCGGTGGAAGGTCTCGTAGCGGTTGAGCAGCGCCTGGACGTGGTACCGACCGGGCGGGATCTCCGCGACACTCGTCACCGGATAGCCAAACGCGTCCGGACCGACGACGGCTTCCCGGCCGGGTTCGAGCCCATCCACGTCGATGCCGAAGATGAGCTGGGTTCCGGAACCGTCGGAGATCTGGAAGCGCGGCTCGGCGCTTGGGTCGGAGGAGATCATGAGGAGCAGGCGCCCGTCGAGCGGTGTGGCGCTGCGCTCCGCGGGGAAGCTGATGGCGAAACGTGGTCCGACGGCCGCGGCCTGAGAGCGGGCGTCCGCCTCGGGCCGATGCCATGGCTGCGCCGCGAGCAGCAGTACGAGGGGGCCCGTGACGAGCGCGGTCGCTAGGTGCCGGCGGTGCATGGTGGCTCCTTAAGGGGTCTGGCTCAAAGTGGGTCGCAGATCGCGGGGATGGCAACCGGGAGCGAGAATGCGCAGCGCCCGGCGCGAGGCCGGGCGCTTGGCGTGGGTCTATTTGGGACCTGTGGTGCCCTACCGCTCGAACACCTCTTCGATCCCGATGATGGTGATGTCGTCGGCCTCCACGGGAATCGGGAAGCTCGCGATGAGCTCGTCCTCGGCCAGCAGCTCGGCCGGTTTCTCACCCGCATAGGTGATCGGCGTGGCCACACCGGAGAGGAGCTTGCGCCTCATCTCTCGCGCGTCCGCGGTGATGAACACGACCCACATATTGTCGTACTGCAGGTGGGTCTGGATCGCCGTGTTCACCTGCTCGAGCGTGAGTCCCTCGATGCCGGGCCGGATCGCGGCGAGGTAGCCGGGCTCCATGCCGTAGAACGCGTCGTCCACGGCGTACCCGAGCCGGCGGCTCACCGTCTGCCCCCAGTTCAGGACGTAGTTGCGCAGAAACTGCTGGGTCCTACCCAGCGTCTCATCGGTCATGCCGCCGCCCACCAGCGCCTTGAGCTCGCGCCACGCCGCCCGCGTCGCGAACAGCGTGCGCTCGTGCAGGTTGCCGGGCGCGGTGAGGGAGATCGGACGGATCCAGATCTCGAACAGCTGGCTGCGCCGCGAGACGTTGGTGGGCGGCACCTGTGTGGCGTAGCCCCGCGGGTACGCCTCGATGTAGCTGTAGTCGCCGTAGTTCATGCCGCGGGTCTCGCGGATCACCTGGTACAGGTGGCTGAACGACTCCCGGTGCTCGCCGAACCACGAGTTCACGGCGACCATCGGCCAGAAGTCCTCGTGCCCGCGCACCAGCCCCGTGGGGAACCCGAGCGAGATCGCCGAGGCGTCGACGTCCTTCTCGACGATCAGCACCTTCGCGCCGTCCGGCATGTTGGGCTCGGGCGCGGGCGGTTGGGTCACCTCGCCCAGGGGCAAGCCATCGAAGTCGTCACGCACTCGGCGCACGAAGCCCCGGGGGTAGCCGCCGCCGATCCCCACGACGATGTTGTTGGCAACGTAGTAGTCGGTGTAGAACTGCTTCACGTCGTCCAGCGTGATGGACTGGACCGACTGGACGTACCCCTCCTCGGGGTGAGCGTACGGGGTGCCCTGGTACGCCATCCAGAAGAGCAGCTCCTTGGAGAGCTCTTCGTCCCGCCCGTAACGCCGCGTGCGCTGGAGATCGTTCATCGTCTGGCTCTTCACCCGCTCGAAGTCTGCTTCGCTCCACGCGGGCTCGATGATCGCGTTGCGCAACAGCGTGTAGTAGGCCTCCAGGTTGTCTTCGTGGACTCGGCCTCCGAAGACCGTCATCTCCTTGTCGACCTGGAAACCGTACCTGGCTGCCATGGGGTACAGCTTGGCCAGGATGTCGTCGTAGCTGTCCTGGGTCGTCGAGCCGTTTGCGATGAGGTTCGCGGTGAGCGCTGCAAGACCCTCCTTGCCCGCCGGATCGTTCTGGGACCCGGCCTGCACCCACGCGTTGAATGCGATGAACGGCGAGTCGGGCTCGCGCATGGTGACCGTGCCCTCGACGGCCGGCTCGCAGGCCGCCGCGAAGAGGAGCAGCGCCGGTAGCAAAGCAAGTCGTTTCATCGTCCGGCCCTCCTCTGCACCATAGTCACCGTGGTCTTGCCCGAATCGATGAGCCAGCTCTGTGCGGCGTTGCGCACATCCTCTGCGGTCACCGCATCGAGCGTACGATAGTAGTCTTCCACAGCTTCGATACCGCCTGTGTTGATCGCGTAGGGCATCATAGCGCGGGCGACCTGGTATGCGGTCTCGAGGTTCATCAGGAAGCCGTACTTCATGTTGTTCTTTGTGTCGGCCAGGAGTTGCTCGTCCACCAGTTCGATCTGGAATCGCTCGACCGTCGCCAGGATCTGCTCCTCCACGTCGCGCACCTCGCGCGGGTTGATCACCATCGTAGCCAGGGAGACCAGCGACGGGTCGCGCGCCAGCCCGAAGCTCGTGTTGAGGTACTGTACCTTGCGCTCCTGCACCACGAGCCGCTTGTACAGGTCGGAGTTGGAGCCGAATGCCACGCGTCCCAAGACCTGGAGCGCCACGGTCCCGCGATCGGTTGCGCTCCACGCCGGCGCCTTGTAGTTGATCGAGAGGATGGGCAGCGTGCGGCCTGGGTATTGCACCGTGCGCCGCCGCGCCCGCGTCTGCTCGGGCTCGACCGGGATGTCGGGCGCCTGGTACCCCGGCTCCCACGGCGAGTAATACTCGCGGATCAGCCGCTCTGCCTCGCGGTAGTCGAAGTCGCCCACCATGACCAGCACGACGTTCTCGGGCCGGTAGTAGCGCCGGTGGAACGAGATGCTGTAGTCGTAGCCCTCCGGCATCGCGCGGACGTCGGCCTCGAACCCGATCGTCGTGTGGCGGTAGGTGTGTGCGTCGTACGCCGTCGTCCGCACCGCCTCGCTGAGGAAGCGGGATGGCGACCGCGCGCCCTGCTGGTACTCACCCAGCACGGCCCCGGCCTCCGTGCGGAAGTCGGGCTCGGCATAACTGAGGTTCATGAAGCGGTCCGACTCGAGGTCGATGATCTGCTCGAGGTACTCCGAAGCCGCAACCTCGTAGTAGACCGTTCGATCGTTCGATGTGAACGCGTTGCGGGCCGCGCCCATCGAGGATGTGACGGCGTCGAAGTCGGGGTACTTCTCCGTGCCGCGGAACATCATGTGCTCGAAGAAGTGGGCGAAGCCCGTCTTCCCCTCCTCGACCTCGTCTCGGCTGCCGGTACGGACCATCGATACGTAGGCGATCTGCCCCGGCGCGCCGGCCTTGATGAGGTAGGCCTTGAACCCGTTCTCCAGCTCTACCACCTGGTAGTCGAACGGGAAGATCTTGTCTTCCTGCTGCGCCGCCGCCGAGCCTGCCAGGGCGAGCAGAAAGACCGTGCCGACAAGGGCTCTCATGGAAAGGTTCCTCCCTGGGACGTGAAGATCGCGGAACGGCGCCCCGGTGCTGGGGAGGCGGGATATGCGGGCGGCGTGCCGCGGGGTATCTGTTCCGATTTCCGCGAAATCTAGCAGGTGGGACGTGCGCGCGAGTGGGGAGCGGCGGCCCGCCATCGCCTCCTCGATGCCCCCGTTTCACCCAGGAACGGCTGGGAAACCGCCCCGTGCGGGTGCCCGTAGTGTATTGTTAAGACGCCAACGGCAATCGAGGGATCTATGGGTACTGCACTGCAACGGCGCGGCATCGGCCCGGCGATGGGCTGGATGCTCGGCCTGTCCATCGCGCTCTTCTGGCTCCCGGGCATCGGGGGGCTCATAGCGGGCTTCGTGGGAGGCCGTAAGGCCGGGGCAGTGTGGCCGGCCGTCGTCGCGGTCTTCCTACCGGGTGTGGTGCTCTTCCTGGTGAGCGCCGTCGTGGGCACCCTGATCGGCTGGATCCCCCTGCTGGGGCAGCTCTGGGGGATGATTGCCGGGATCGGGGCCTGGGCACTCTCCTTCATGAACGTGATCCCACTCCTCATTGGGGCGGTGGTCGGCGGCGCGACCGCGCAGCGCTGAGTAGCTCTGGCGGGGGCGGCGCGTGCCGCTCCCAGCAGGCGACGCGGCTCGGGGTACTCCCGGCCGCGTCGCGCTTGTTTGCTCCCCAGTCGGCCTGCTCCACGAGGGGGAGATCCTCGATGAGCCGGTCGAATCGAGGGAGATGCGCCTGTAACGTCGCTCACGGTGCAGGGGGGGCGCAGGTCACAAGTTGGAGTTACCGCCGGCCTCGGAGGTTATCTCCAAATGCAACGGCAGCAGCGACTTGGCTGGGCGCGCGTGTGGGCAGTCGCGAAGCCCAAGACCGACCCCATGATGCGGCAGGGTGCATGGTATCCCGTCCTCGGGACACACCCGAATCACGTGGCGCTACAGGTCTACGGGAGGCGTGTCGTGGTGCGGCCCCAGCTGGTGGAGATCCGCGAAGAGCAGCCGGTGCACTTCACGGTGGTCTATCGCCTGCGTGGCGCGCCGAACCCTGCACGCGGCACGAGCGACGATGTGGGGCCGGTCTACGGCGTGTGTCCGAAATCTGCCGACCGCGTCAGGCTGTTCGAGAACGCCGCCCTGGCGGAGTGCCCTCGCTGTGGCTACCGCGGTCAGGTTGCGTGGTGGGAGACGGGTTAGGGAGACAACGGCTCAGGCCTCCCCACCTCCTTCGACCTTCCGCCATGCATCGCAGAACTGTGTGAGCGCCTCGGCGAGACGGTATACGTCGGGCAGGGGCGTCTGGCCGCTCCGCAACTGGTCCATCATGTGGTGGCGGGTCTGCTCGAGGAGGAACCCGGCTTCCTTGTGATCCCTCCAGCCCAGGAATAGGCCGTGGGCCATCAGCCCGCGGCCGACGTAGTCGCCCTCCAGCGCCGCGATCCGGTCGGGGTGGACGACGTCCCTCAAGTCCTTGAACGCCTCGAAGACCTTGGAATCGGCGTCGCCGCCCATGAGATCCTTGGAGCTCGGTGCGAGTCGCTCGTACAGCGTCGTGAAGGCCTCCTGCGCCGTGGCCGCCATGGTGCGCTCCCATCTGAGGCGTCGAACATACCCTAACACCTGTGCGCGCCGTTCGCATGGTGTGGGGTAGCCGAGACCTCTAGCAGCGCTCGAGGCCGGCCCGTAGGTTAGACCGCGACCTACCCGGCTCGTGTCCGTGACGGATCATCTCGAGCGCCTCAGGCAAGCTCTCGCGGATCGCTACGTCGTTGAGCGGGAGATCGGCTCGGGCGGGATGGCGACCGTCTACCTAGCCGAAGACCGGCGTCATCACCGCAAGGTGGCGCTGAAGCTGCTGCGCCCCGAGCTGGCTGCGACGCTCGGCGCTGACCGCTTCCTCCGAGAGATCGAGATCGCGGCGCGCCTTCACCACCCCCACATACTGCCGTTGTACGACTCCGGAGAGGCCGAAGGGCTCTTGTATTACGTGATGCCGTACGAAGAGGGGCAGTCACTGCGTCAGCGGCTGCAGCAGGAGGGCGAGCTGCCCATCGCGGATGTGGTGCGCCTAGTGCGGGACATTGCGGATGCCCTCGAGCATGCCCACGCGCACGGGATCATACACCGTGACATCAAGCCGGAGAACATCCTCCTCTCCGGCCGCCACGCCTTGGTGATGGACTTCGGCGTCGCCAAAGCGGTGAGCGCCGCCAGTGGCCCGAAGGAGCTCACTACTGCCGGGGTCACTCTGGGCACGCCGGCCTACATGGCGCCGGAGCAAGCCGCCGCCGACTCACACATCGATCACCGTGCCGACATCTACGCGGCGGGTGTGGTCGCTTACGAGCTCCTGACCGGAGAGCCACCGTTCACCGGAGAGACGGCACAAGCGGTCCTGGCGGCCCAGGTGCTCGATAGGCCTGCGCCAGTGACGGAGCGGCGCGAGACGGTGCCACTGCCGCTAGCCCGGGCGGTCATGGCGTGTCTCGAGAAGAATCCCGCCGACCGCTGGCAGAGCGCTGGTGAGCTGCTCGCGCAGCTCGAGGGCTTCGTGACGCCCAGCGGGGGGGTCACGCCGACCGCTGCGCGTGCTCCGGCCGTCCGGCGCAGCGCGGGCCGCCGGGCAAGAGGGCTGCTCATTGCTGCCCTCACCGCCGCGCTGGTCGTGGCCGGAGTGGCCCTGCGGGAGCCCATCGGCGGGGCGTTGGGGCTGGGGTCCGGCGGCACAGCGCGGCGCCCCTGGATTCTCGTCGCTGCGTTCGACGGCGCCGACCCGGGGCTCGCCGAGGTCGCACGCGCCCTCGTCAGCACCGCACTCGATGAGTCTGGAGCCGTTGCGACCGTCCCCAGGAGCCAGGTGCGGATTGCCTTGAGGCTGGCCGGACGCGCCGACACAGCTCGGGTCGACGCGGAGCTGGCGCGAGAGCTGGCGGTGCGAAATGGAATCGGGGCCGTGGTTGACGGCAGAGTGGACTCCGTCGGGGCCACGTACTCGGTCGTGCTGCGGGTCGTGGAGGCGGAAAGCGGCAACGTACTCGCGTCGGAAAGCGCCGTAGTGGAGGACCAATCGGAGCTGATTCCGACGATCGACGAGCTGTCGCGGGGGCTGCGTGCGGCAATGGGGCAACGACCGCGTGGGCGCACGGCCGATCGTCCCTTGACCAGCGTGGCCACACCGTCTTTCGAGGCGTTTCGCAAGTACGCCGAGGGCGCACGCCTGTGGACTGAGAATCGCGACCGTGCAGGCGCGCGGGCGCGGCTTTCCGAGGCGCTGGCGCTGGATCCGGACTTCGCGGGCGCTTGGGCCTTCCGAGGTCACACGTTCTGGCTCGAGGATCGGGACTCCGTGACCGCGCACTACGAGGAGGCGCTGCGGCGAGCGGACCGTCTCACCGATTGGCAGCGGGCCAACGTGGAGGGGCTCGTGGCGCTCAACCAGAACGACTTGCGCGCGGGAGTGCAGATCTACCAGCGGCTGGCCCGCGAGAACCGATACCTGAACAACTGCGGTCTCGCACTCGGGCTGGCCGGACGATTCGAAGAGGCCGTGACAGTGTATGAGCGGGCTGCACAACGGAGTCCAGTGCGGCCGAGCGCTCTGGTACTCGGCAATCAGCTCTCCGCGCTCCTCCAGCTGCAGCGATTCGACGAAGCACGACGAGTAGCGCAACGGCTCGACAGCATCGCACCGCAGGAGACGCGGCTTCGCTCGCTGACCTTTGCGGCGGTCGAGGCGGACTGGCCCCGGGTCGAGCGCCTGGCGGCCGAGATCGGCACCGATCCGGCCTCGCCGCTGCCACAACAGGTGTCGGCTGCCTTCGCCGCCGCCGCTGCGGCGGCTGGGGGTGGATCCGTGGGCCGGGCCGCGGGCGGATTCGCCAGTCTCCGGCGGCAGGCGGAGCGCTCCGGGGTGTGGGACGGAGCCTACTACGCTCTCTTGGGTCAGCTGCTCCTGGTGTGGTACTCCGAGGGCTCGCTCGATCCACCCGCGCCCCCGGAGGGGTGGGGGCCATCGGCCTGGTCCGAGGCGGCGCAGGCACTGTGGATGGGCAGCATCGGGGACACTGGAGTGGCCCGGCGTCACCTCGCAGCGCTCACCGCTCGGCCGGAGCACGCGCTGGGAATCTACGGGGCACTTCCCAGCATGCTGAGCGCCGTGATCGCGTCCCGTGGCGAGCGGTGGCAGGAGGTCACCGACTTGCTGGGGCCGACCGCGTACCGCGGCTACGAGGTCGGGCGACTGGAGATGTCGGCAGGACGCTGGGCTACACAGTGGCTGGTCGCTACCGCGTATGAACACCTTGGCCGGGGCGACTCGGCAGCGGTGTACTACGAGCGGCTGCTGTCACCGGCGGGCTCGGCCGCTGAGATCAGTGTGCGCGGCCTCGCGTATCCGTTCGCGCACCGGCGTCTAGCACTGGTCTACGGTCAGGGTGGAGAGCGCGACGGAGCCGTGAGGCACTGGCGCGCGTTCCTCGAGACGTTCACGACGCCGGGTCCAGAGGTGGTATGGATGAAGGACCAGGCGGAGCGGGAGCTAGGTCATTTGTCGGAAGCGACGGGTCGTTCCTAGAGTGCCCGAAACCCCCTCGTCGCAGACTGCGTAGTGTGGCCAGAGCTCTGGTTTTCGAGGAACGTTCCATGCTGAGACCAATGTTCGCCGTCGCCGCTACGGGAGTGGCCGGGTACTTGCTGTGGCAGCTGTTCCTGAAGGTCGCAGCGCCCCTGCTGGCCGTGCTCGCGGGCTTTCTCCTGGTGGCGGTCAAGGTGGTGTTCCTGGTTCTGTTCTTCCTGATTGCGTTCTGGATCTTCAAGCGTATCTCCAAGCGGGCCGAGGCACACTAGGACGGTCGCACCACAACACACGGCGGGCCTCCATGTGGAGGCCCGTCTGCATTGCTCATCCTCGGGCGCTCGGCCTCATGTGCCGCCCGATCCTGCCTCATCGCCTGCCCCCGCGTGGGCCAACATGCTCCAGAGGGCTGCGCCCAGCACGATAGTCACACCCAGAAGCGCGATGGGCGACGATACGAGAAAGCCGAGCAGGGCTACTGCCAGGCCGAATATGCCCACCGCCAGCGGCTCCGCACGGCCGTGCTGCCGGTACCCCAGGAGCAGCCCCCACACCGTGCCCGCCATGGCGAGGATGGTGAGGGGAATCCAGATCAATCTGGGGAACGAGATGTTCTGCACGGCCTCGACCATGCCGGCCACCACGCCGTACAGCAGGCTGCCGGCCAGCACGATCGCGAGGACCGCGAGGCAGCGGGAATTGCAGGCGCAGATTGAGCTGTTGCAGTTACAGTTGCACGACATGTTTGGATACCCCTTCCCGCCGTGTGGCGCGCCGATCAGTCTTCGTCCGTTTCAGTGTCGGACACCTCGTCCGTTTCGGTGTCGAACACCTCGCGGGCCTTCTCCCGCAGACGTTCCTTGGCGTCTTCCACCCCACTGAGAGCCTCGGCGAGCTCGTCCAATTCCCGGCCGTGTACCATGAGGCCCTCCCGGATGAACAGCGCGGCCGCCTCGGAGCGACTCTTGAACGCGCCGGTCTCCACCCACGCATCGAGCTTCCTGGTGGTTGCCTCGTCCAGACGGACCATGACGACCTGGTCCCGCGGGGTCTTTCCCATCTCCTTCAGGCTCCCCGCAAGCCCTCCCGTCATGCACACGACCTTGAGCGGCGAACCGGGCTCGGCGTCGCAGCAGTCGCCGTCGAAGTCGATACCCTTGTTTGCCAGCTCCTCGCGAATCCGGCTCCAGATCTGTGAAAGCTTGATCTCAGTCATCGCGGCCTCCAACATGTTCTCCGGTTCGGCCTAGGGCAGAGCTGCACTGTATTGTACTTACGTAATACGTATTTCGCAACACGCAGGTTTCAGGTGTTCCTAAGTTGTTGATTGCGAATCGCTTACGTGGGCCTGCGGCAGGGGCGGCGCGGCTGAGCGGAAGCTCTGCGCCGCCTAGGTCGCCGACGCCGCTCGCAGCATTGGGACGGTGAGGGAGCGCTCCCGGCTCGCGTTTCGGAAGGCGTTGGGATCGTGCTCCATGGCGCCGGCGGGGAGCCAGTGCCACAGCGCCCCCAAGTCCCGCCTCACGCGTTCGGCAAAGAAGCTCGGTAGAGTGACGGTCTCACCCTCGAAGTAGTCACGGAACGACCGGTCGGACTCGAGCCGCCGTCGCACATCCGTGTAGTACCGAATCCGCCCGAAACCCTCGGATGAGATTGCGCGCATCACGTTCATCCACCGTGGAATGAACGTCCCGATCGCTCGGAAACGCCGGTAGATCGCGCGCCACGAGAAGCTGTGCTTCGTGAGGCTGATCACGTGGTCGTAGAAGTCCGGCCAGGAGTAGTTGGCCGGCTTCACGTTCATCGCGTGGTTGTTGTTCAGGAAATGGAACGGGAACGGGAGCACGCGGTCCTGGTGCTGGTACTCCAGATTGAGCGGTGCCGCCTGGCCGAACGCCGAGAGCAGCGAGTAGCCGGGAAACGCGCCCGGCGTGATGTCGACGAAGTGCTTGGTCAGCTGAAACGGCTCCGGTCCTTCGTCGGCGTCGAGTCCCAGCACGAAGTTCGTCTGAATGTAGGGGATGTAACGCTGAATCGTATTGACGTGCTCCGAGACCCGCCGGACCTTGTCGAATCCTTTGTTGTTGCCCGTCTTGGACTTGTTTCCGAGATCGTACCACGACTCGATCCCCGGCAGAATGGCCTTGAATCCGTTGCGCTGGAGTCGCTGAAGGCGCGCCTCAGAGAGGAGTGACAGGCTGCTCTCTGCAATGAAGTCAATGCTGTCCGGGGTGACCGCATCCTCGATGGCGTCCAAGTAGTCGTTGAATCGGACGCCGAAGTTGGGATCATGCCACGCCACGTGCGGTCGCCGAAACTTCTGTTGCAGGAACCGGAGATCCGCCTTCATGACGTCGAAGTCGAGCGGCTGGTAGGTGACGTCGGCGTCGATGCAGAAGCTGCACGTGTAGGGGCAGCCCAGGCTGCCGAGCATCGGCACGATCTTGAGGAGCGGCGCCTTCTTGAGCGTGGACTCGATGAACTTCCACCGTTCCTGTACGCCGGGGAGCGACAGGGGCTGGCGGGGAGCCTGGAGATGGAGGCCCAGGGGCCTGTGCGGTGCGCAGTCGGTGAGAACGTCGCGGATGACGGCCCGATCGGTGAACCCGAGGACGTAGTCGAAATAGCGCTGCGCGTCTTGCGGGTAGCAGCGGGCGTGGGGCCCGCCGAGCACGGTGACCGCTCCCTTTGAGCGGAACAGGTTGCTCAGCGCGTAGGCCATCTGGGCGGACTGGGTAAACGCCCCGATGAACACGAGGTCGACGTCGGGCGGCAGCTCTTCGAGCAGATCTTCGAACCCGGTGTAACACACGAGGGTCACGTCGTGACCCTCCTCCTCGCACCACACGCCCAAGACCTGGGGCATGATGCTCGCCAAGTTCGCGTTCATGATGCGCGAGTAGAGAGCCCTGGCTGGACCCTTGGTGACCAGGTCGATGATGCCGATTCGCAGCTTGCGCACGCCCACCCCGGGGCAAGAGAAGGTCCAAAGCTCCCCCCGGGGGCAAGAAAATGCAAGGGCGGTGAGCGATGAGTCTCGGCTCACCCCCCTAGCGAAGGGGAGATTAGAGGAGCTGATGTTCGACCCGGCGTGACGCCGCGGCCCGGTTACTTGATCAGGCGGATCGAGAACGGGTAGCGGTAGTGTTCGCCGTCGTTTGCCTTGATCGCCCCTATGATGGGGAATATGATCATCGCCAGCCCCACCAGAAGCAGCAGGACGAACCCGATCAGCACCAGGATCAGGAGGCCGCTCACGACGGCCGCCATGAGCATCGTGATCTGGAAGTTGACGGACTCCTTGCCCTGCTCGGCGATGAAGGGGTGCTCGTCCTTCTTCACCAGCCAGACGATCAGCGGTCCGAGCAGGAATCCGATGCCGTTGCCGATGAGCCCCACGAGGGCAACGAGGTGGCAGAGCATCGCCCACTTGCGGGCTTCGCGCGGGATCGCGCCGGGCATCTCACCGTTCACGACTCTGCTCCATCGATGGTGTTGCGCAAAGGTTCGGTCAAACGGCCGGTTGCGCAAGTCGGCTGCGTCTAGAGCGGAACGTGACGAGCACAAGAGAGGCCGCAGCGTGTGGTGTGACCTCGACACGGCCACCACCAACTCGTTCTGGGGAAGGCTGCGTTCGAGGCGCTGCCGGCGGGCGCTTCAGCGGGCACTCTGGCGCCGCATCTTCTCTAGTTGCTCTTCAACCTCTGCCGGGATCAGGAGGGTGTCGGCGATCGCCGCTATCTCCTCGGCTTCCTTCCAATCCAGCTCGAGCAGCGCGAGCTCGCCCTCGAGGGCGAACCGTTCGTTCTCTTCGTTGACGGCCATCTCGATGGCCAGGCGCACCTTCAGAGGGAGCCGCGGCACTACCTTCCAGCCCGGAGCCTTCGCATCGGCGACATGTGCCGCCGCCAGCAGGTAGCGAACCGGATCGTCGAACGACTCTAGGAGCCGGACCGCCTGCTCCACCGCCCGCGGTGACGTGACCGCGAGATTGACCCGCGGCATGAGCACCGCCGCGGCATTGACGGCGTTCGCCCCCTTGAGGATTCGGCCACCCTCCTCGTGAGGGAGCTCGAGGCTCCACCCCTCCTCGCTCTCCAGATCGGGACGCAGGCGCAGGTGCTCGAGGTGCTCGCCCCGGACGGTGAGCGTCGCACCATCGGTGATGGGAACGCGGGCGATCAGTCTGCGCCGTCGGGCCGAAGTGACAGCCGCCTCGGCGGCCTTGAACCCCCACCACGCGCCGCCGCCCACGAGGGCCGGCGCGAGCCACCCCACTGCCAGTGCTCCGCCGAAGGCGGCGGCCCCGACGGCGGTGCCGAGGGCACGGCGCCGGCGACGCCCGAACTGGTCGCCGTAACGCCAGGCTGCGAACTCGGGTCTCAGCGGGTTCCCGATTCGCACGAGCTCAAGGCCCTCCTCGAGGCGTGCGAGGCCGATGTTCTCGCTGGTGACGCGTTTGCGGGCGTCGCGAAAGCGCCGCTCGCAGTCTTCCACGGCTTCCCACCGCTCCTCCAACGGCGTCAGGTTCCACCGCTCGCACCGGCGACACACCACCCAGAGGCGTCCCATTGTGGCATCGAACGCGAGGCGTCGCCCTACGGGGAAGCTCTCAATTGCCTCGTTTGCTCCGAGCGTGTGGCTGCAGAAGAGACAGGTAGCGTACACGCGGCTAGCATACCGGCCCAGATCTCGTGGAACAAGCGGGCCGCGGTTTCCGGTGAGCCTCAGAACTCTTCCGGAACCGCGGCCCGGGACGCCCCGAGGCGCCCTACGATAGTGGTGCCGCTACAGCCCGATCCAGTAGTTGATCTTCAACAGGAAGATGTTGTCCGCCGGGCCGTCGAATAGCGCGCTGACGTCACGGCCGAAGCTCAGGTCACCCGTCGATGCCGAGTTACTGCGTGACTGCGTCCACACCAGATAGAGCGTCGACCCCGGACGGAACTCCCAGCGGAGGACGGCGTTTCCACGCAGCGAGCGGAAGTTGAAATCCGGGTCGTCGAACTCGAAGGCCTCGGCCGGGCCGTCCGCGTCCGGATCCACGGTGTAGACGCCCTCGTCGAGCGTGATGGTACCCGCGTCCGTGCCGTACACGGTCTTCGCCAGCTCGCGCGGCGCCGCGAACTCCTTGAAGCGCGAGTAGCTGCCACTCGAAATGTACGGCTGCAGGAACACCTCCAGAGTCAGCGTGGGCGTGAACGTGATGTTGAGCCTCGTGTCCATCGAGATGGTGCGTCGCTCGATGTCCGCGAACACATAGCGCTGACCGTAGAAGTCGGTCGCCGTCACGTCGTCCGTGGAGGTTACGTACTGGGCCGACGACTCACTGTGGCGGAACGAGGGGCCGAGGCTGAGTGAGATGTTCGAGGCCGGGCGGTACGTGACATCCATCCAGCCGCCGTAGCCGTGCATGCCGTCGACGGTCCAGGTGTAGTGCCCGCCCAGGTTGAAGTACAGCTTCTTGCGCGAGTCGGTGCTCCCGCCGAGGTACCAGTAGTTGGAGCCGACCCGCGGTACGACTGGTCCACCCCGCGTGAGCCGGTCGTCGAGCACCGTGGGACGGTGGATGAAGAAGGTGCTGATCCACCAGTAATTGGGTAGCTGGCCCCAGACGGAGCCCTGCATCTGTCGGTCGGTGAGGTCACTGTCGAAGTTGTATTGCTGCTGTCCGCCGACCGTGAAGCTCAGCCGGCGGTAGTACTTCGTCGGGGTCAGGAACCGACGATTGACGTTCGCGCTCATCCACCAGTAGTCAGAGCGGGTGTTGAATGCGAGGTCGTTCACCTCGAATCCAGGACTCCGCATGTTGGTGTTGAGCTCGAAGCGCCAGTCGCCGCCCTCCTTGGAGAAGCGGGCGTAGCCCGCGTAGCCGCGGACCGATGTGAGGTTCGAGTCGAGGGCGTCGGTGAACAGCCCGTTCCCCCCGTGCTTGCGGTCGGGCCGCTGGAAGTAGCGTGCGCTCGACTCCTGTATTCGCAGCATCGCGGCCGGATCGCCGGTGACCTGGGACAGAGCCAGGTTCGTGGCGAACCGGTACGTCCGGTCCTTGAACCAGATCACTGACTCAAAGCCGGCCGCCTCGGCGTGACTGCTGAGGCGCTCGCTCACCACCGGATCTCGCATGTGGCGCACGACGGAGGTCAGAATGCCCCCGAGCTGGATGTTCCCATCGCCCATGTCCTTCGTGATGCGGCCCACGAAGTAGTTGGTGGTGGGCTCCACTACCTTCGAGACGCCGAGCCCGGAGTCGGTAGCGACGGCGCCGTACTCCCGGGCGGTGATGGCGTCTAACAATCCAATGGACCACCCGTTGCTCGTCCTCCCGGTGATCTTTCCGGCGCCCAGGATCGTCGTGTTCTGTGGCACGTCGGCCCAGTCACCGGCGTCGTAGGCGTTGCTGGCCACCTGGGGCGACCGTCCGATGCGCCGTGAGTAGAACAGGTTCAGTCCCGACGTGTTGCTGCAGAAGAAGCACCAGAGACCGCCGTACCGCAGGAACCCGCGGCCCTCCACGAAGAACGGTCGCCGCTCCGGGAAATAGGTCTCGAAGGCGCTGAGGTTTACCACCGCCGGGTCTACCTCGACCTGACCGAAGTCGGGGTTGATCGTGGCCGTGAGCGTCAGGTTGGACGTGAGCGAGAGCTGCATGTCCACTCCGGCCCGATAATCCGCGTGGTGGCCCTTGTTGAACGGATCCTCCGCGTCCTGGGTATCCAGCTTCACGGACCGCCCGACCACGTAGGGCAGGAACTCGGCCCGCGACGGTGAGGCTGCCATCGCGAGGCCCTCGAGGTGTCCGTACCGCGAGGGGCCGCCCGACTCGGTCTGAGGCCAGAATGCCCACTGGGAGCGCTCGTTGAGGCGCGCGGTGTAGCGCCTGACCTGCAATCCCCAGGTCTGCACCGAGTCGCGCGGGAAGCGGAGTTGTGACAAGGGAATCCGCAGCTCGGCGACCCACCCCAGCGAGTCGATACTGGTCTTGGCCTGCCACACCGGGTCCCACGACGGATCCGGCCAGCTCGCGCCCGGGCCGTACGCGTCGCCTTTCACCCCCGCCGGATTGATCGAGAACACCGTCTCGCCCAGGTGATCGTGGAAGGTATCGAAGATGATGGTCAGCAGATCGGCGTTGGCGTTCTGGTCGCGCCGCACCAAGCGCGACGTCACGCCCTCGGCTCCGAGGTCGTCGAACATGCGTGCGCCGACGTACAAGGCATCGTCGTCGAACAGAAAGCGGATCTCGGTGCGCTGCGTGGCGGGCTCACCCTCGTCGGGCTGCCACTGGCGGAATCCGGTAACCGCGCGGGCCCCCAGCCATGCGAACTCGTCGAGCCTGCCGTCCAACTCGATCTTGCTGGTGAGCCTCACGGCCCGAATGGAGAGCGGCTCCACGGGCTCGGGGTCGTCGCTGGCGCGGATCTCCGCAGGCGTGAAGGCGACGAACAGGGCGGCAAGTATGCAGGCAGTCCCAGCGCGAATTTGTCTCATGGTCATGTCTCCCCGTGGTTCCTTACGGCGCGACCCAGAAGTGGAGTCCGCCGACTTCACCTGCTTAGACAGTGCGAGAAACCCATCGAGTTGCATCCGCGAATCGTTCTGTCGTGTTGCGAATTGCACTGCAACCCTTTGGTCAAATGGCGCGTCTAATAACTGATTAGGCCGTGAGGACGTGTGGTGATGCACGTAGCGACGCTGGCGCTCACCCTCCAGGCCGTACTCCCGCAGTCGCCGGCAACCGCCGACACGACGCGCGCCGAGCTCCGTAACCCCGACGGGCGATTTCCACCTTCAATCATCGCGAAGTACGTGGAGCGGGCGCCGCGCCTCGACGGTCGGCTTGAAGAAGACGCGTGGCAGGGCGCCATGATCGTGGCGGACTTCACCCAGACCGAGCCCGAGGACGGTACCGACCCCACCGAGCGCAGCGAGATCTGCGTGGTTTACGACCGTGGCGCCCTCTACATCGGTGCCCGCCTGTACGACGCAGATCCGCACGAGATCGCGCGGAGGTTGGGCCGGCGCGACAGCTACACCTCGAGCGACGGGTTTGCGGTCACCATCGACTCGTATCACGACCACCGCACGGCCTTCTCGTTCAGGGTCAACCCGGCCGGCGTCCGTGGCGACCAGGTCGTCACCAATGACGACTACCACGGTGACGATTCCTGGGACCCCGTGTGGTCGGTGGCCACGGGGGTGGATACGCTCGGCTGGGTCGTCGAGATGAGGATTCCCTTCTCCCAGCTCCGCTTCTCGGGGGCCGACGAGCAAGTGTGGGGGATAAACTTCCGGCGCGAGATCTTCCGCAAGAACGAGGAAGTGGTGTGGAGCTGGGTGCCGAACGAGGAGCAGGGCTACGTCTCCCACTTCGGCCATCTTCTGGGCGTGCGCGATGTTCCGGCGCCGCGGCGGCTGGAGCTGCTCCCGTACACGGTGGCGCAGGGTGACTACATCGAGGGGGCGGATCCAACCGATCCGTTCCACGACGGCAGCGCGTACGACGCCGCCGTGGGATTGGATCTGATGTACGGCCTCACCAGCAACATTACGCTCAACGCCACGGTCAACCCCGACTTCGGGCAGGTGGAGGCGGACCCCGCGGTGGTGAACCTGTCGGCGTTCGAGACCTACTTCCCCGAGCGGCGGCCCTTCTTTGTGGAGGGAGCGAACATCTTCCGCTTCGGAGCGGGAAGCGGCGGATTCGTGTTCGGCGCGCCACGACTCTTCTACTCGCGGCGCGTCGGGCGCTCGCCCACACGCTCCGTCGAGACGGATTACGGCTACCAGGACTATCCGGTTTCCACGAGCATCATCGCGGCGGCCAAGGTAACGGGGAAGACAGCGGGGTGGTCCGTGGGGGTGATGGACGCCCTGACGGCGCGTGAGTACGCCAGCCTGCAGGACACGGCGGGGAGCCGCTGGTCAGAACCGGTCGAGCCGCTGGCCAACTACGCGGTGGTGAGCCTGCGGAAGGATCTCCGCGGCGGCGGCAGCGGCGTGGGAATCATGGGAACGGCCGTGAACCGCGACGTGAGCGACACGCTGTTCAACTACGTGCGCTCGTCGGCAAACGCTGGAGGCGTGGACTTCTTTCACAAGTTTGCCAACAACCGGTTCGCGCTCAATGCATCGCTGAGCGGGTCGCACATCAGTGGCGACCCGGAGGCGATCACATCGGCGCAGCTCTCGTCGGCACGGTACTACCAGCGGCCCGACCAGGACTACCTGACCCTCGATACCACTGCGACGAACATGACGGGGTTCGCAGGTTCCGCGCAGGTAGGCAAGATCTCGGGCAACTGGATCTACGGCACCGATTTCTACGCTTACTCTCCAGGGTTCGAGGTGAACGACGCCGGCTTCCAGCGGGAGGCCGACCGGATCTTCAACGGCGTGCGCGTGACGCGCCGCTGGCTCGATCCGGGGAAGGTGTTCAGGCGCTTCTCGATCAGCGCGAACTTCGCCAACGAATGGAACTTCGGGGGAACACACGTTTGGGGTCAGGCTTACGCCGGCCTCAACGGACAGCTACGCAACTACTGGAACTTCGGGGTGGGGTTCAATCGCTGGTTCACGGCGCTGACCGATAGACATACCCGCGGCGGGCCGCTCATGGAGTCACCGAGCGGGTGGAGCACACACGGCTGGGTGGGCACCGATTACCGCAAGACCATCTCGTTCGGATTCTTCGGCAGCTACTCGCGTAACGCGTATGATGGCTGGGGTGTGTACCTCGAACCGGAAGTCAGGATCCGACCGGGCGGAGCGATGAGCTTCGTGGTCTACCCGGGCTTCAGCAGGACTCACGCCATGGGTCAGTACGTGACACAGAGGGAGGACCCGACGGCCACGATCACCTACGGCGGACGCTACCTGTTCAGCGAGTTGCTGCAGACCAGCCTTGACATCACCATCCGTGCCGACCTCGCGATCACTCCCGATCTCACGGTGCAGCTCTGGGCCCAGCCGTTCGCGTCCACGGGCGATTACTTCGGCTACAAGGAGCTGGCCGAGCCCGAGACCTTCGACTTCCTGCGCTACGGCGCGGACGGGAACTCGACCATCGAGTTCGACGAGGAAGATAACACCTACACGGTGGATCCCGACGGCCCCGGGCCCGCCGAGCCGATCACGTTCGACAACCCCGACTTCTCGGTCCGCTCGCTGCGCAGCAACCTCGTGATTCGCTGGGAGTACCTGCCGGGATCGACCCTCTTCCTGGTGTGGAACCACAACCGCTCGGGCAGTTCCACCGACCCCAGCTTCGACGCCTGGCGGCAGATCAAGGGCGCGTTTACGGATGCGGCGCAGAACACCTTCCTGATCAAGCTCAACTACTGGATCAGCCTGTAAGGCGATCCGGGCTCCTCCTCCCCCGTCTTGACGAGAGCGGCTGGCCGTAAGCACTCAGCGTCCCCTACAGCAACGGTCATCTCCTGGCGGCAATCGGCCCGGGCGAGGTGACGGAGACGGGCGCTTCGCGCTAACCTTCGGACGTTGCGGACATTTGAACGGGAGGCTGGGATGCTTCACACCCTGATGCTCGCCCTGGCGCTCGGCGCGTCACCGGCAGATTCTATCCGGACCGGCGAGGACTTGATCCGCGCCATGCACGCCCGCTACCAGGGTCAATGGTACGAGAACCTGGTCCTGATCCAGGCGGTGACCTACTTCGATCTCCAATCGGGCGCACTCGACTCGGCACGGCTGTGGTACGAGTCGATCCAGCTTCCCGGAACGGTGCGCAGCGACATAGCGCCGGTGGAAGCGGGACATTATCAGCTGTTCCGCGACGGCACGTGGCACATCTTCGAGGCCGACACCCTGGCGCGGGCAAATCCCGGACCACATCCCGTGCTGCTCCTGGGGTTCGACGTGTACATGCAGCCCGTCGAGGAGACCCTCTCCAAGCTCGCGCTGCTACAGTTCGACCTAGTAGGGCTGCGGGAGGACACTTGGCAGGGGCGGGAGGTCTATGTGGTCGGGTCGGCGACCGATGACCGGGCCAATCAGTTCTGGGTTGACAAAGAAGACCTCCTGCTCCGACGGCTCATCATCGTGAGCCGAACGAGCGGTGCCGCGATAGAGGTGCAGTTCAACGACTACCGACCTCTGGGAGGCGGGTGGATCGCCGCGGAGCTGGTGTTCTTGCGAGACGGGCATCTCTGGCTCCACGAGCGCTACGCCTACTGGGACATCGACGTGGAGTTCGAGCCGAGCATCTTCGCCACCACCGAGCGTACGCGTCCGACCTGGGTTGGTCGGTGACCGGCCGCCCCGTGCGGAACGGAGGGCAGCGGGGCGCGCGGAGCGCGGCCTGCTCCCGTGTGCTGATCGCGGCGGTTGGGCTATCGCTCGTCCCCGGTGTGCTGCCAGCCCAGGACGCCGACCAGGCACGGTCCGACACGGTGGCCACGCCCGGCAGCACGCTGGTTCCTCTTCCCGTGCTGTTCTATCAGCCGGAGACCGAGTTCGGTTTCGGGGGCCTCGTCTCGTATTACTTCTGGCTGACGGATCCTCCTGCGATTGGGAGTGGGGAGCGCTTCCAGCCATCCTCGCTCTCGGTGATCGCCATCTACACCACCAGGAAGCAGATCATCACGGCGCTGGCGGGCGAGTTGTGGCTGGGGGACGGGCGCTGGCGGGTGCTGGGTGATCTCGGTGTCACCAAGTTCCCCACCAAATTCTGGGGCGTCGGGAATGACACGCCCGAAGAGGCGGAGGAGGACTACACGCCGCTCTCCTTCAACTCGCTCGTAGAAGTCCAGCGTGGCATAGGCAGCGGGTTGTTCCTGGGCGGTACTCTGCAGATCGGCTACCGCGAGCTGCGCGAGGTGGAGCAGGACGGGCTGCTCGCGAGCGGGACCATCCCGGGCTCCGACGATGGCAGCGTCGTCGGTCTCGGCCTCCTGGTATCGTGGGACACCCGGGACAACACCGTCTACCCGAGGTCCGGGTGGTACAACCAAGTGCGGGCGGCATTGTACGACGGCTTCTTCGGGAGCGACTACGACTTCGGCAGGTACGTAGTCGACCTCCGAGCCTACGGAGCGCCCCTCGAGTCGCACGTCGTGGCGCTGCGGGGCCTCGGCGTGGCCTCATCCGGCACGCCGCCGTTCGATCTCATGCCCGAGCTCGGCGGCGATCGGCTGCTGCGGGGCTACTTCCAGGGGCGGTACCTGGACCGCCAGCTGCTCGCACTTCAGGGCGAGTACCGGCTCCCAGTGTGGTGGCGCATCGGCGCGGTGGGGTTCGCCGCGGTGGGGCAGGTGGCCGACCGGTGGGGTGACTTCGCCTTCGACGGGTTCCACGCATCCGTCGGGGGCGGCATTCGTTTCCTGATCAGCCCCGAGGAGGGGCTGAACCTGCGTGCCGACTATGGTTGGGGCTTCGACGTGAGCTCGGGCGGGTTCTACCTGAGCATCGGGGAGGCGTTTTAGCCGGCCCGAGGGCTCCTGGCTAACTGCCCGAGGCCTGAAGGTGTGCACCGGGCGCACTGACAAGTACGCCCGGTGGTGCCCGGCGGGCCGTGGGGTAGATTGACCAAGGGACCGCGGGAGTGGCCCCACCGCAGCGTTTCCTACCGGGGATTCATCACGGGAGGCGGGGTATGATGCGCGGACTTTCTGTTGCTCTCTCCATTGCTCTCCTTGTGCCAGGCGTCGCCATTGCCCAGGACGGCTTCCGGTTCGACGTGGTGCAGGAGATTCGCACGACGCCGGTCAAGAATCAGGCGCGCACCGGCACCTGCTGGAGCTTCGCTTCGTCTTCGTTCATGGAGACGGAACTGCTCCGCTTGGGCAAGGAGCCCGTAGACCTATCCGAGATGTTCTTCGTGCGCATGACGTACCCTCAGAAGGTGCACAACTACGTCCGGCTGCACGGGAACACGACGATCGGTCAGGGGAGTCTCGGCGGCGACGTGTTCCGGGCCGTTCGCGAGTACGGCGCCGTGCCGGAGGAGGTCTACCCTGGCAGGCGCTACGGGGCCGAGCGCCACGATCACGGCGAGTTGTTCGCCCTGGTCCAGGCGGCGGCTGACGCCCTGGTCGAGCGGAGCCGGCTTAGCCCCGTGTGGCCCGACGCGATCGACGGAATCCTGGACGCGTACCTGGGTGAGGTGCCCGAGGAGTTCGTGTACCAGGGGAGGACCTACACCCCTCGGTCGTTCGCGGACGAGCTCGGCCTGAGCCCGGAACACTACGTGGAGCTCACCTCCTTCAGTCACCACCCGTTCTATGCCTGGTTCGCGGTCGAAGTCCCGGACAACTGGGCCCGGAACGAGAGCTACAACGTGCCGCTCGATGAGCTCATGGACGTGATCGACCATGCCCTCGAGCAGGGATACTCGGTCGACTGGGACGGTGACGTGAGTGAGCGGAGCTTCTGCCACAGCAAGGGAGTGGCGGTCCTGCCGCTGCAGCCGTGGAGTGCACGCAATGAGGAGGAACGGGAACGGGTGTGCAGCGTGCCGGAGGCCGAGGTTCAGGTGACACAGGAGGTGCGCCAGCAGGGGTTCGACGACTACAGCTCGTCCGACGACCACCTGATGCACCTCGTCGGGCTCGCGCGCGACCAACACGGGACGAAGTACTACATCACGAAGAACTCCTGGGGTGTGACGGGTGCCAAGGACGGCTTCGTGTACATGTCGGAGTCGTACGTCCGGGCCAAGACGATCACCATCGTGGTGCATCGAGAGGCGCTCCCCGACGGGCTGGTCGGCAGGGTCGCGCGAAGGTAACGACGAGGCCACCAGAAGCGGCGCTGCGGCCCCGGAGGCTCAGCTCTCCGACTGAGACCGGGCGCGGGTGGTTCAAAACGACCCATCGGGTCACCTCCCCGGGAGTGGAGCTCGCGCCGCCACGCGTCAAGTCACTGGGTGACTGCCATCACTGCACCTCGCTGAGCGTCTGACTTTCCACATCACATCAGTCGACCCATTTCCTCCACCAGGCTTCTCAACAGCGACTTGCGTCACAGATTCTCGGGCCTGCCGCGCGTAAAGTGTGCGCGTCAGCCGGCACTCCAATCGGAGGAGTCAGCTCATGGGGAGCACGCGGGACAAACAGAACCCGGACTCCCGGGTAACTGTCGTCAGGTACAAGGGTCGGTATCTGTTCCTCATAGATGGTCGCGGCGACGCGGTATTCGACAAGTCGTGGGGGATCCGCACCTACGCCACTGAGGAGTTGGCGCAGCGGGCCGGCGAGCTGTACCTGCAAACCGGCGTGACGGCACCCGAGTAACCGCGCGCCAGGGAGAGGAGGCCGTGTCCGCTTCGCCCAAGCGGAAGCCCGCCGCCGGCATCGAAGCCGGGTCGCGCATCACCGTGGTGCCGGCCCAGGGCCGCTTCACCTTCCTGGTGGACGGGAAGGCCGATGCGACGTTCGACAAGTCGTGGGGTGTGACGACCTACCCCACCCGAGAGCTGGCCCGGAGGGCCGGCGAATACTACCTGAAGCAACGCGCGCAGGCGGCGTCGTTCGCTGCCGAGATCATGGGCACCGGCCCCCTCGGCGGTGGGACGTGAGCCTGGGCGAGCCATAGCCGACGACCCGAGGGCCCCGCAGCCTGCCGGGCGCTGCCGACCTGGCCTCCCAGCACCGGCAGCCCGCGCCCAGTCCTGCCACTGGGTGCTGCGGGGCTCTCTCCTGCCCGCCTAGCGGCTTCCCCCTTGTCCCTGTAACTGCTCGAGCTTCTGCCGGGCGTTGGCGTTCCCCGGGTTGAGCTCCAGGGACTTCTCGGCCGGGTGAGTGTTGCCCTACAACGACGTCGGTGGGTGGGTGGTTCCAGGTGTGGGCGGCGCCGCCTGCTTGAGCGACAAGAGCCCCGCAACACGGCGGTGCTGCGGGGCTTTCCAGTAGATCGAGTTGGGGCGCAGCGGCAGCGCGCCCCAGTGCCGGGGTCAGCTCTGCACGATGATCAGGAACCTAGAGCCGCCCCAGAAGTCGTCGGGCGACGTGATTTGGATGCTCCCGGAAACCCGACCCTTGTCGTCGGGTGGTGACTCCAGGAACCCGATATCCTGCCGCGACACGATCTCGTAGCGCTCCTCGGCGATGGGCAGCTCGATCTCGGTCACCAGGCGCTTGTCGATGCGGGTGAAAGCGCTCTCGTCGAGCTCCCGCGCCGGCACCAGCGTCTCGCCGCGCTTCCCGAAAATGAACAGGAACCGAGCGCCGCCCTCCTTCCGGATGATGCCGCGCTCCAGCAGCTCATCCTTGGTGCCGATCACGTAGAAGACGGTGTTGGTCTCGGCCTCCAGCGTGTCTACCTGTGCCGCGAGCTGCACGTTCTCTTCGTGCAGGGTCTCAACCTGCTCGGTTAGCCTGGCAATGGTCTGCTTCTGTGCTTCGATCACGCTCTCGTAGTTCGCGATCGTCACCTCGAGGGTGGTCCGCAAGCTGTCGGACAGCTGGGAGAGGTCTCGGATGCGGGCGCGGTTCGCCCGCAGCCGCGCCTCGGTCTGCTCCACGCGGGCCGTGACGTACCTGATCTTCTCCAGTACCGAGTCGCGGCGGGCCTGCATCGGCGACTCCGCGGCAACCATCAGCCGCTCGCCCTCGATCTGGACCGCAGCCAGCTCGGCGCCGATCTCGCTCATGAGCCGCGCATTATCGGCCACCTCCTGCAGCAGGCTGTCCCGCTGCGCGGACGCCAGGGCCAGCTCATTGAGCTTCTGGCGGACTTCCTCGGACGGGCCGCAGCTCACCAGCGCCATGAGCGTGACTGGGAGCCAGACCCGCTGTACAACCGTTCTCTGCATCGACATCGCGAAGACCTCCAACGCTAGGGCGCACACTTGACGGCGCAGACCGCCGGCCGCGCGTCGGCGTGGGTACACTGCCTGCACTGCGGCCGGCTCGGTCCGCACGTAGATGCTACCCAGGGGTGCTCTCAAGGATTTGGCGAGTCCATTAAGAACGGATGACAGTCGGATGACGGGAGAGTGGAACGTGATGTGTCAGGTAGCGCCGACCGGGAGGCGATCTATCGGGTATGGGTGCCGCTCACGTGGAGGCTGATCGCTCGTTCCCGCGGGGCTACTCCGTTGGTGTCGTTCCCTTGACGGCGTTCCGGGCCAGATGCCGCACTCGCGGATGGGGGTCCTTGGTGTAGCGCGCGAGCACCTCTGAGGCCCTGGGGTGGGAGATCTGTCGCAGGGCTGTGGCGGCGGTGGAGCGGACCTGCTCGTCCCAGCGCCGGCCGAAGAGCAGGAACTGCCGCTCATCCAGGACCTTCTGCAGCGCGTCGATGCAGCTGGCGTCGCCCACTTGTCCGAACGCCTGGCAGCAGGCGATGAGCACCTTTGGCTCCTGTGTCGCCTTCCGGATGGACTGCAGCGCCTCCACCGCGGGTGCGCTGCCGAGCGCCGCGATGCTGCGGATCGCGCCCTTGGCGGCGTCCGGGTCGGCGTCCGTAGCGTAGGGTTTGATGAGGGGGATGAGGTCGTCGCGCTTCAGCCGCTCGAACATCCGTAAGGCCGCCCGGCGGATCTTGGAGTTGTCGTCCGCCAGGGCGTGGGCCACCTCGTCCTCCAGGTCCTGGGTGACGGTGTCCGCTACCTCGAGGACCCGGAAGCGCTGCTCAACGATCGGCTCCGTGGCCAGCACCCGCTTGACCTCCTTGCCGGCCTGAGGCCCCATGTCGGCGAGCAGGCTAGCCGCTATCTGCCGCGTCCGGAAATCCCGCTCCAGCTTGATGACCTCCACAAGCAGGGGGATCCCCGCGCGGCCCTGGCTGCCGATCACCTGTGCCGCGCGCCCGTGGCGCTCGGGCTGGCCGGAGCGGAGGTCCTCGACCAGAAGCTGTTGTACGGCAGGCTGCAGCTCATGGTCCAGCAGCTGGGCCAGCGTGTCGGCGTCGGCGTAGCCGGCGTCCTGGAGATCTTGCCGCCGCGTCTTGAGGGCCAGCAAGATGCGGCTCGCTGTCTGGTGGTCGCCGAATTGCACGGAGATGTTCGCCATCGCGTGGAGCACGATGCCGAACTCTCGCAGCACCTGCGGCTCGGACTCCTCGGCGAGCGCCTGGAGGAGCTCGGCGACTGCCAGCTCGGTCATCTTGCGCTGCAGCCCGAGAATGAGCAGCTCCAGCAGCCCCGCGCAGGCCCGCACCGTCCGTTCGCGCGTGCCTGTGTCCTGCTCCTGGAAGTTGGCGAACATCTTGCGCAGCAGCTGCTTGACCAGGTCCCACTCGCCCTTGACGAGCAGCTCCCTGCCGAACCGCGGGAGCGCCTCGAGCAGCGCCTCGCCGGGCTCCTCGCTGAGCTGCTCCATGAACTGGGCCGTGACCTGTTGCTCGGCGGTCTCGTCCTCGATGACATCCACATCGGCCACCAGGCTCTGCACCACACCGATCGTGTACTGACGCTGGTTGAAAGCGAGGGAGGAGAACGTCTGCTGCTGCGCGAGCTCGTCCCAGAACGAGCGATCCGCCCCGGCCGGCACGTCGCGCAGCACCGCGACGAAGCTCTCGATCTCCGCCTCGGGCACGTCGGCCAGGAAGGTGATGCTCGAGAGGCCCACCGAGTGCATTAGCTCCAGCACGCTCGCGGCCAGCACGTCGTACGTCGACGTGTCAACTCGGGCGCCGTTCACCAGCAGTGCCTCGTCGATGCCGGCCAGCGTGAGGGCCTGGTGGCGTTCCAGGATCGGCTGCAGCGCGCCGTGGAGGCGCTGGATGGCGCTGACGACGGGGCTGCTGTCGAGCGGGTACAGCTTGACCATCTTGGCGGCGCCCTGGATTCCCCGGAGGATCTCAGGGCCGTGGGTCAGCTCGTCGGGCGTGAGCTCGACCTCCTCGAGGGTCGGCCGTCGCGCGCCGGCGACCGCCTTGCGTCGCACCACCCGGGAGTACCTCACCTGCTCGAGCTCGATGTGACCGAGCCCCTGCTCTGCGGCGAAGGTCTTCCAGTACCCGTGGGTGATCGTGTCCGGCTTGAGCTGGCTCAGCGTGCCGATTAGCGACTGTAGCTCACCTGCGGTCACGCCTGGGGTGAACGTGATGCCCCTGAGCTCGGCCCTGGTGAGGAGCTCCAAGAAGGCATCGGCGACGGCTGTGCAGTCCGTGACGTCGATCCGTTGGCCGTTTGCCAGGAGGAAGCGTTGCTCCTGTGACAGATGCAGCCGCTCGTTCCTCTCCAGGATGGGGTGTACCGCCTGCTTCACGTCCGCCAGTGACTGGGTGACGGCCTTACTCTCGGGCGGGTAGAGCTGAATGTTGCGTACCGCCTTCGTGAAGCTGCGCAACACCTCGGGGACGAAGGGGAGGCTTTCCGGCTCCAGCCGGCGCTCCTCCTCGACTTCCGCTTCCAGGATGTCGTCGGTGTACTCGGCGGCTTCGTTGCGATCGAAGACCAGCTGGCTCTGGGCGAGTTGTGCGCGCTCGTAGCGCCGCGCCTTCTCCTGGTTGGCGGAGCGCTTGAAGTGGTAGGCGAGCAGCGATGCCGACGGGAGCACGCGCTGCTCATACAATCCCTCCTGGTAGGTGCCGATCCGTTCGTGCAACTCCTGGCGCCGCTCCGGGTTGATCACCCCGTAGCTGATCTCGGCTATCTGCTTGCCGAGGAAGTGCATCACCTCGTCGTTGATCTGGAAGTCGAGGCTCACCAGGCCCAGCGCCTCAGCGCGATCCAGGAACTCCAGAATGCGGTTCTCGTCGACGTCCGAGCTGCCGGCAAGCACGCTCACCGAGATGTCGTCGCCCAGGGCGGCCGCGCGCTCCAGGATCTCCCGCCCCTCCTCGTCGAGCTGCGAGATCTTCTGCATCACGATCTCCTCGAGGGAACGTGGCAGGTAGCCCGGTTCCAGCGGCCCGATGAACCATTCGTGGCCCTCGAGCGTCACGCGGCGGTCGGCCACGAGCTTGCGGAGGATTTCGCCGAGGAACAGCGGGTTTCCCTGCGTCGTCTCGGCCAGCTCTCGCTCGAACCCCTCAGGCATCCGCAGGCTGGGGAACACGCCTCGCAGGTACTCGGCGATGTCGTCACCGTCCAGCGGAGCGAGCTTCACGTGCTGCATGCCCAACTCATGTCGGTAGGCTGCTTCGAACCGCTCCAGCGGTGCCGCCTCTTCCTCGCGTACCAGCTTCAGGGATTCCAGCGTGGACCCGCACACCAGCAGCGGGAGCTGCTTCTGCTGCATCAGGCGTCGGAGCAGCAGTAGTGAGGCCTCGTCGGCGAAGTGCAGGTCGTCCGCGATCAGGATCAGGGGTCGGGAGTCCACCACCTTGGGGAGGAATCTCGCCAGGGTGGCGAATATCCCCTGGCGCTGTGCGGTCTCCTCCTGATCCGGAGGGGGCGCTGCGTGCTGGGCGAGGTGAGGCAGGACATACGCCAAGTAGCCGAGCTCCCGCTTGCTCAGACCAGGGAACAGCCCGTGGCCGCTATCCGCACGCTTGTTGAGCAGGGCGACCAGCGCACGTGACACCAGATAGTACGGCCGGTAGCCCTCCTGGTGGTCGCCTGTCACCCGGACCACACTGTACGCGGCGTTGCCCTCCAGGTTGCTGCGCACGGTCTCCAGGAAGGCCGACTTACCCATCCCCGGGCCGCCCTCGACAAGGAGGAACTGGCTCCTGCCCCGGCTGAGCCCCTCGAGCGCCTCCGAGACCGTTGCGAGCTCATCGTCGCGGCCGGCGATGCCGGTGGCAATGAGGCGGTGGAGCGCCGTCTTCGGGAAGACCGTACCGGGATCGACTTGTCCTGCGCTGGCTGCCTGGTTGCGGCCCGACTGCTTGGCGTGGTACAGGGCCGTGTCGGCGGCCTGGAACAAGCCCTTGGGGTGGCGGGCATCTTCGGGCGCGCAGGCGATCCCGATGCTCAGCGTGATCGGCAGGGTGATGCCCATCTCGCGCAGCCGGAAGGGCCGGTCCCGCGTGCGCTGCAGCAGGCGATCGGCCACCTCGTGTGCCTCGGCCCGGGAGGTCTTGGGCAATAGCAGGATGAACTCGTCGCCCGCGAAGCGAACCGGGATTCCCGGAGCGCCGGCCACCTCCTTGAGCAGGGCGGCCATCCACGTGAGCACCTGGTCGCCGATCTCGTGCCCGTGCGTGTCGTTGATCTGCTTGAAGAAATCGAGGTCGACTATGAGCAGGGCGAGGCGATTCTCCTTCTCACTCTCCCAGTCGACCTTGTGCTCAAGATAGCTTCGCAGATAGCGGCGGTTGTGGATGCCCGTGAGCTCGTCCTCGAAGACGAGACGCGACGGGTCCTTGCCCACGTGTTGGAGGAAGTCCACCAGCTCGTGGTACTGGGAGGGACGGCTTTCTGAGACTCCGGTCACACTGCTGCGTTTCCTCCTGAGCGTTTCGTGGCCGGCGGAGCCGAAGCCGCGTCGGTTGCGGCAGAACATGCGACGATGCGGCGCGCTGGGCAAACGGCCGACGCCCCCGGCACCAGCCGCCAGGTTCGTAAGTTTCATAACCTCATCCATTTACGGCATTGGCGAAGTGACAATTCTCACACCGGGGTGGCCCGGCCTCGAGCCGGAGGCTCCCGTGGAACTCGTTGTTGGCCGGTCGGTTAGGCGGCTGCGGTGCAGCGGACTGGCTGTGCTGACCCGGGGCTCGGCGGCATCCGGGGCCCCGACTCGCCGGACCGTGGAGGGGAACGTCCCGCCGGCTGCGGCGTATCTGCCTGGCGACCTCCCGCCCCGGAGCAGTTCGTGAGGACCGACCCCGTGTGTTTCTTACTAGTGGCTGCGCTGGCCCTCGCCTGTTCGGATTCGTCCGGGCCCGGAGATTCCAACGGCAACGATCCGGGTGACGGCGTTCCCCCCACCTCCGAGCTGAATCTGCAGGTCGTGGCCTCTGGGTTCTCGTCGCCCTTGTACCTAACGTCGCCGCCGGGGGATTCCCGCCTGTTCGTGGTGGAGCAAGGCGGGCGCATCAAGATCGTCGCCAACGGGCAGGTGCTCCCCACGCCGTTCCTGGACGTCAGCGCGATCGTCGCGTCGGGTGGCGAGCGGGGCCTGCTCTCGGTGGCGTTCCATCCCGACTACGCTGCCAACGGATACTTCTACGTCAACTACACCGACCAGAGCGGCGACACGCAGGTCGCGCGCTATACCGTGTCCGGCAATCCCGACGTGGCCGACCCGCAGTCGGCGAAGCAGATCCTGTCGGTCTCCCAGCCGTTCGCCAATCACAACGGCGGACTCGTGACGTTCGGGCCCGACGGCATGCTCTATGTCGGCATGGGAGACGGCGGCAGTGCCGGCGACCCACTCGACCACGGCCAGAACAAGGGCACGCTGCTCGGCGCACTGCTACGGATCGACGTGGATGGGGGTGACCCCTATGCCATCCCGCCCGACAACCCGTTCCTGGACCAACAGGGAGCCCGCGGCGAGATCTGGGCCTACGGCCTGCGCAATCCGTGGCGCTTCTCGTTCGACGCCCCGGAGGGACTGCTGTACATAGCAGACGTGGGTCAGAACTCCTGGGAAGAGGTAAACGTGGAACAGGCCACCTCGCCGGGGCTGAACTACGGGTGGCGGCTGATGGAGGGCACACACTGCTTCAACCCGCCTGCCGACTGTGTCCAGCCGGACCTCGAGCTCCCGGTGCTGGAGTATGACCATGCCGAGGGGTGCTCGGTGACCGGAGGCTACGTGTATCGCGGCAGTTCCCTGCCGGACCTTCAGGGGCACTACTTCTACGCCGACTTCTGCGCCGGATGGGTGCGCAGCGCACGGCTCGGGGAGGGCATGCCGTCCGGCGTGCGGCAGTGGGACGTTGGCCCCATCGGCCCGATCACTTCGTTCGGCGTGGACGCCTCGGGCGAGCTGTACGTGGTCGCTGGCCTGGGAACGGTGTACCGCATCAGCTAGGTGGGCAGTGGAAGGCTGCGTGTCGGCGCAGCTAGATTGCAGAACCCAGCAGACTGCGCTCGCCGCCAACCTAACACTGTTCGGGTTGCGGGCTGAAACATCTCGCGCGCAGACTACGTACGGGACATCACGGGGCAGAGCGCAGGGTCACGCAACGATCTGCCGCCGGCGATCATCCAATTCGTGTATGGCAGACGCGCCGGAGTCTGGGTCTTGGCCGAGCTCCTCACCCGCCTCAAGGCAGCGATAGGCGACCGCTACGCGATCGAGCGAGAGCTCGGGCGTGGCGGGATGGCCGTCGTCTACCTGGCCCAGGACCTCAAGCACGGCCGCCCCGTGGCAATCAAGGTCCTGCGACCCGAGCTGGCTGCCACACTGGGGGCCGAGCGTTTCCTGCGAGAGATCGACACGGCCGCGCGTCTCAACCACCCACACATCGTTCCACTGTACGACTCCGGAGACGCCGACGGCCTGCTCTACTTCGTCATGCCCTACGTGGAGGGAGAGTCACTGCGGGACCTGATCGCCCGCCAGGGCCCCCTGTCACTCGGCGAAGCTCTGCACATCGTGCGGGAGGTGGCCAGCGCCCTGAGCTATGCCCACGGCAAAGACGTCATCCACCGCGACGTCAAACCCGCCAACATCCTGCTGGCTGACGGCCATGCCGTGGTGGCCGATTTCGGCATCGCCCGTGCCATCAGCGCCTCCGGCGGGCCGAGCCTCACCCAGGCGGGCATCGCCGTTGGCACTCCGGAGTACATGAGTCCCGAGCAGGTAGTGGGCAGCGACGCCATCGATGGCCGCAGCGACATCTACAGCCTCGGGTGCGTGCTGTACGAGATGCTATGCGGCGCGCCGCCGTTCGAGGGACAAACGGCCCAGGCGGTCATCGCGAAACGCTTCAAGGAGCCGAACCCTCGGCTTGGCGCGCTCAACAACGCGGTCTCCCCACACATTCGCGACGCCCTCCTGAAGGCGTTCGCGCCCGAGCCGGCCGACCGCTATGCATCGGCCAGCGCCTTCGTCGAGGCGCTGCGACCGCCTGCAGAGCCGAAGCAGACGCTGGCGCAGCGGGTTGGTCTGCTCGGAGTCGCCGGCCTGCACCTGCTAGCCACGCTCGTCGTGCTTGCGATCACGCGCTTCCTGGTGGTTCAGCTCGGCCTCCCCGATTGGGTGATGCCCGGGGCGGGCGTGCTGCTGCTCGTGGGCCTCCCCATCATGGTGACCACGGCATACGTCGAGGAACGCATCGCCGCGGGCAAGACGCCGCGCCTGTATTGGCTCACCTGGCCCAGGGCATTGCGCGGCGGCCTGCTCGCCCTGGGTGGGTGGAGTGTGTTCGTGGTGGCCTTCATGGCCATGCGCGTGCTGGGCATCGGGCCCGTCGGGACTCTGGTGGCGGCCGGGGTGCTCGAGGAGCAGGAGCGCATCATCCTGGCAGACTTCGACGACCGGGCCGGCGATTCGCTCCTGGCCCGGGCGGTTACCGAGGCGTTCCGCGTGGATCTCGCGCAGTCGCCCGTGGTGACCCTGGTCGATCCGACCTACGTGGCCCGCGTCCTCGCGCTGATGGAGCGCTCGCCGGAGGAGCCGCTGGACCTGCAGCTCGCCCGCGAGGTGGCAGTGCGCGACGGCGTGAAAGCCGTGGTCGCCGGCGAGGTGACTTCGGTCGGGGGCAGCTACGTCATATCCGCCCGGCTCGTCTCGGCACAGGACGGCACCTCGCTCGCAGCGTACCGGGAGACCGCGGCCGACTCGAGCCGAATCATCGAGGCCATCGACCGGCTCTCCGACCGGCTGCGGGAGCGGGTGGGCGAGTCGCTGAGGACGATCCGCGGCAACGAGCGGCTGGAGGAGGTTACGACGGCCTCGCTGGGCGCGCTCCAGAAGTACTCGCAGGCGATGCGGGTTCTCAGCGAAGGTGATGTAACTCGGGCCACCGCGCTGCTTGAGGAGGCCGTAGCCCTGGACACGACCTTTGCCATGGCGTACCGCAAGCTCGGCGTGGTGGCGCTGGATCGGGCTCAGCAGGTAGAGGCGCTGACGCGAGCGTACCAGTACCGGGATCGGTTGACGGACCGGGAGCGGTATCTGACGGAGGCGACGTATTATGGCGTCGTGACCGACGAGGAGGATCTGGCCATCGCAGCGTACCGGGCGGTGCTCGAGACCTATCCCTCCGAATACGTGGCCCTCAACAATCTGGCCACCCACTACCTGGATCGTCGCGACTTCGCCCGGGCGGAGCTCCTGACCAGGCGGGCTATCGAGGCGGACGCGCTCGCGACCGCCGCCCACCAGAACACCGTCCTGGCTCAGGTAGCGCAGGGGAAGTGGGACGAAGCGAGAGAAACGCTGGCGCATTGGATGGAGATGGCGCCTGAGCACCCCGTCACCGGACTGCAGGTCGCGGCGCTCGCCAGCGCCCGAGGGGATTACGGAGCGGCCGAAGCCGCGCTGCTCGCGCTGCGGGAGGGCCACGGTGGTGATGCGCTGTGGAGCACCCAGGCGAACGGGCAGCTCGCCACTCTGGCGCTCCTGCAGGGCAGGCTGAGGGAGGCGGGGCAGTACCAGCGCGCCGCGGCGGCCAGCGCATCCGATCTGAACCTCCCCGATTTCCAGCTTGCCAACGAGGTGCAACTAGCCTTCGTGAACCTGTGGTTCCGCGGGCGGCACGCCGAGGCGTTGCGCCAGGTAGAGCAGGCGGTCGAGCGCTTCCCCATGGACGCCGTCGATCCGCTCAACCGGCCGTACACGCTCCTGGCCATGTTTTATGCCCTGGCACACGAGCCGGACCGGGCACGGGCCATCTTGGCAGAGTACGAGCGGGAGATAGCGCCGGAGCTCAGACGGGGGGAGGAGGAGGAGCGCCACACTATTCTGGGGGTCGTGGCCCTGGCGGAAGGGCGGACTGACGATGCAGTGACCGAGTTCCAGGCCTCCGACGTCGGACCGTGCACCATCTGCTCGCTGCCCCTCCTGGGCATGGCGTACGACATGGGCGGCCAGACTGACTCGGCTCTCGCGACGTACGAGCGGTTCGTGGAAGACCCGTGGCTCTACCGGGCCGGAGTGGACTGGTGGTCGCTGCCGGGGATCTACCAGCGGCTCGGCGAGCTCTACGCACAGCGTGGCGACGCCGAGAAGGCGATCGACTACTACGGCCGCTTCGTCGAGCTGTGGAGGGATGCCGACGCGGAGCTACAGCCGCGCGTAGAGGCGGCGCGGCGGGAGATCAGCCGGCTCGCGGGCGAGCCCCGGGTGGGGTCGTAGCGCCCAGTAGCGAGCCGCCTAGGGGGGGAGCTGGCGGCGGATCCCGGGCTGGAGCTGCGCCTGCTGGGACACTGCCTCCTGGATGTGCGCAGCCAGGTGGTCGGCGAGCCGCTCCAGCTGGTTTGACCGGCTACGGGCGATGGCGCGAAAGATCGTGCGGGCGATCATCCACGATCCGGACACGGCCAGGAGCGCGGCCCCGATGCCCAGGCCGACAAGGCCGGCCTCCCCAACGAGGACGCCTAGTGATACGCCTCCCGTCGCGCCTCCACCTCCACCCATCACGCCACCGAACAGCCCGCCCGCGAGATTCCCGAGTGCCTCCTCGACCTGGATGTAAGTCCGCCCGGCCCGCGGTGTGACAGTTACGTGTAGCTCACGACCCGTGCCCTGGCCCGCTACGGAGGTGCTCCAGTCCAGGGAGCGACCGAACGTGCTGGGGTGCCCCGCCATGCCGAGGATGCGGCGGATCTGATCGACCAGTACGACATACTCCGAGTCGGGCACCTCTCCCTCGACGACGCGCTCGACGCGCAGCCTGGTCCGGGCGCCGTGGAACCAGGCCCAGCGTGCGCCTTGAGCCGGCGCCGCGGCGCTGGCCCCATCCATCTCCTGCACGGCGGCGCGGACACGCTGCGGCGGGATGCCCACCTCGGCCGCCACCCGCTCCAGCGCGCCCTGGGAAAGCGCGCCCTCCTCCGTGGGGCGCTCTGCCTGCATTTCTGCGGCGTGCTTGATCACCTGCCGCACCTCGTCGTCGCTGTACCGACGACTCGCTGCGAAGACGTCGCCCAGAGCCCGGCCGAACTCGGCCGCGGAGTCGTACCTCAGCTCCGGCCGCATCGCCAGTGCCCGCACCAGGATCTGCTCCAGCGATCCGGATAGCGCATCGAGACGCATCCGGTGGGTGTCTGCGGCGTCGACGAAACGGCCCAGCTTCACCGCGTCGTCACTGAGCCACATGCCTGGTGTCTCCCCGATCAGCATCTCGTAGCACACGCACCCAAGGCTGTAGATGTCGGTGCGTGCGTCGAACTCGCGGAGTCCTGCGGCCTGCTCGGGGCTCATGTAACCGGGTGTGCCGAGGGCTATGCCCGTCTTGGTGAAGGTGGCCCCGCCTGCGGTAGTGACCGCCTTGGCGATTCCGAAGTCCGCCACCACAGGGTGCCCCTCCGCCAGGAGGATGTTCTCCGGCTTGATGTCGCGGTGCAGCACCCCGTTGCGGTGGGCATAGCTGAGTGCGTCCGCAACGCGTGAGGTGATCGTCACCGCCTGCACTGGCTCGAGCACTCCCTCGCGATTGAGTAGGGTCCTCAGGGATGCGCCAGGGATGAAGGGCATGACGTAGTAGAGGAAACCTCCGGCCTCGCCCGAGTCGTGCAGCGGCAGGATGTGTGGGTGGGTGAGGCTTGCCGCGATCTCGATCTCCTGGAGGAAGCGCTCCGAGCCGATCGAGGCGGCCAGGTCGGGGCGCAGCACCTTGACCGCTACTTGCCGGGTGTGCTTCCGGTCGCGTGCCAAGTACACCGTGGCCATGCCGCCGCGTCCGATGACCTGCTCGAGCTCATACCTGTCCGCGAGCGCCGTGCGGACGTCGTCGGGAATCTGGCTCATGAAGGAAAAGGTACCCTACCGAAGTCGAAGGCGCGCCCCGCTCCGGCCGTCAGCGGAACGCGAGCTTCGCTCCCGCCGCCCCCACATCGGCAATGAGACCGCACGCCTTCTCGACCGCAGCCTTGCGATCGAGGAAGACGGGTGCCGCCTGGACGGCGGCAGCGGAGTACGGCGCGCTGATGGAGGTGATGGTGTGCTACTGCTGGGCGGACTTCATGCGCTCGCCGGTCACGATCTCGACGACGACGTCGACCACCTTCTTGCGCGCGTGGTCAACATCCTGCTGCCGCGTGACCTTGCTCTCTAGCGGCTTGAACTTCTCACGCTGGATGATGGAGTCCTCGTACTCCCGCAACGCCTCATTGATCTTGTGCAGGTAGTCCTTGCCGATGCTGGTCATGACATCTCCCCCGTGCGGTCGCTCTTAACTCTCAGATACAGCCGGGGGGCGAAAACGGCAAGCGCCACGGCGGGGATCTCGCGCCGCCCGCGAGCCCGGTTGCTGCCTCGCGGCCGTTTGAAGGCGCGCAATCTGTTGGCTCACATGCGCTTGGGCGTAGCGGGTCGGACGCCCCACCATGGTCACCGCGCGGGCGAGCTTCCCTCGATAGTCAGCGTACAAGCGCTGCCCTTGAGATTCTGCGAGACCAGTGGGAGTTTGAACCAGAAACTGGGTCTGTTGGGCGGTGGGACGCGGGGGATGAACCTGCTGCACCCCAGCGAGTCCGCCGAGCGTGTGTTCCTGCTCGAAGCCATCAACGTGGGGGCGGCCTCCGGTACAGCCGCGGTTCTCCAGCACCAAGCTCTCCCCCACCAGATCGACATGCGCGAGGTCCTCGCGGTCGCTGGCTTCGCGGAACCCTGCCGGAGCTGATCGTCGCCACCGAGTTCGGCCGGCGCGGGTCGAGATGCCACCGAGTTGAGCGCACCGCTGTCGGACGACACGGGCCGCCTTTCGAGCGGCTGGCGACTTGGGGGGCACGTCGCGCACCGCAAGGACTAACGCCAGCGGGTGGGCCCTACATGCACGAGATGAGCATCGCGATGGAGGTGTGTAGCATCGCGGAAGACCACGTGCCCCGAGAGCAACTGGGGAACGTGGTCGAGGTGGGGCTCGAAGTGGGCGACCGTGCCGGAGTCGAGGTAGACAGCCTGCAGTTCTGCCTAGAGGTGCTCCTTACCTCCCCGCCATTTCGCGCCGCCAAACCGGTCATCGAGCGCGTCGCGGGGGACGTGCTAAGGGTGAGCTACCTGGAGGTCGACGATGGCCGTCCGGACGATTGAGGTCCGCGAGCGGGTGATGGCGAAGAACGACGAGCTGGCGGCCGAGGTGCGGCGCCGGCTCGCCGAGGCCCGGGTACCCGCGTTCAATCTCGTGTCCTCGCCCGGGGCCGGGAAGACACTCTTGCTGGAGCGGACGCTCCAGGACCTCGGCTCCAGGGTGCGCATCGCCGTGGTTACGGGCGACGTGCAGACCCAGAACGACGCCGACCGGCTGAGCCGGCACACCGACCAACTGGTGCAGGCCGTCGTTACCGGAGGCGCCTGCCACTTGGACGCGCGGCAGGTCACGGCGGCGCTCGAGCAGATCGACCTCGGCGCCACCGGCCTCGTGTTCATCGAGAACGTGGGGAACCTGGTGTGTCCGGCGAGCTGGGACTTGGGCGAGACGGCGAAGCTGGTCCTGTTCTCCACCACGGAGGGAGAGGACAAGCCGGTCAAGTACCCGAAGATGTTCCAGCAGTCCAGCCACGTCGTGTTCACCAAAGTCGACCTGCTGCCGCACCTGACCTTCGACATTGGGAGGGCCCAGCAATATGCCCGGGAGGTGAACCCGGACCTGGAGTTCCTGTTCACTTCCGCTCGCACGGGTGAGGGGCTCGACACCTGGTACGCGTTCCTCGAGGAGCGCGTTGCAGAGGCAAAGCGGGCGTGACCGCCAAGGCCGCCGCCGAGCACGAGGCGCTGCGCCTCAGCGTGACCGGGGTGGTGCAGGGGGTGGGGTTCCGTCCGTTCGTGCACCGCCTCGCCATGGAGCACGGGCTCGGTGGGTGGGTGCGGAACGAGGCGGGCGAGGTCCAGATCGAGATCGAGGGTCCCTCGCGCGAGGTGCGGGCCTTTCTGCAGGACTTGGTCGCGAAGGCTCCGCCGCTGGCGCGCATCGATTCGCTCGACGTGACGCCGGCCGAGCCGGCGTTTGCCCCCGAGTTCCGCATCGTGCAGAGCGTGGACCAACCCGACCGGCGGCAACCCGTGTCGCCCGACGTGGCGCTGTGTGCCGCGTGCGAGGCAGAGCTGTTCCGTTCGGATGACCGCCGCTACCGCTACCCGTTCATCACCTGCACCGACTGCGGTCCGCGCTTCACGGTGATCGAGTCGATGCCGTACGACCGCGAACGCACCAGCATGCGGGTGTTTCGACAGTGCGACGAGTGCCTGCGGGAGTATCGTACGCCGCTCGACCGCCGCTACCACTCGGAGAGCAACAGCTGCCCCGAGTGCGGGCCGCGGGTGTGGCTCGAGCCGGCGGCCGGCGCGGGCGCGACAGCGGAGAGTGCGCAGGCGTTGGAGCGGGCCGCGGCGGAGCTCGAGGCCGGGCGCATCGTCGCCATCCGCGGTCTGGGCGGCTTTCACCTGGCGGTGGATGCGACTAGCGACGAGGCTGTGGGCCGTCTGCGGCAGCGCAAGCTGCGCGAGGCCAAGCCGCTAGCGGTCATGGTGCGCACGCTTGAGGACGCGCGCCGGCTCGGTGAGGTGGGACCCGTGGAGGAGATGCTGCTCACCTCGCGGGAGCGGCCCATCGTGCTGCTGCGGACGCTGACGGATGCGGACCTGGCGCCGTCGGTGGCACCGGGGCTCGACACGGTCGGCGTGATGACGGCTTACACGCCGCTGCACCAGCTGCTGCTCGACCTGGTGCGGCGCCCCCTGGTGATGACCAGCGGCAACCTCAGCGAGGAGCCCATCGCCACCGGCAACGACGAGGCACGGCAGCGGCTGGGTGAGATCGCCGACACCTTCCTGCTGCACGACCGTGACATAGTCGCCCGCTACGACGACTCGGTGGTGCGGATCGCGGACGGCGCACCCCTGTTCCTCAGGCGCGCCCGCGGCTACGCGCCGCTCCCGGTGGAGCTGCCGCTGGAAACGCCCCGGCCTCTCGTGGCCGTCGGGCCGCACCTCAAGAACACCTTCGCGCTGGCGCACGGGCGCACCGCCTACGTGAGCCAGCACGTCGGCGACCTGGAGAACCTGGAGACGCTGGAGCACTTCCAGGCTTCGCTTGCGGCGTTCAAGCGGCTGTTCCGCATCGAGCCCGAGGTGGCGGTGCGGGACATGCACCCGGGGTATCTGTCGACCCGGGTCGCGGCGGAGCTGGGTCTGGAGGAGACGCTCGTGGTGCAGCATCACCACGCGCACGCCGCGGCGGTCGCGGCGGAGTACGGTGTGACCGACCCCGTCATCGGCGTGTCCTACGACGGCACCGGCTACGGCGACGACGGCGCGGTGTGGGGTGCGGAGATCCTGGTGGCTGATCTCTCTGGCTACGAGCGCCGCTGCCAGCTGCGCTACGTGCCGCTCCCGGGTGGCGACCTGGCGGTGCGGCGTCCCTGGCGGGTGGCCCTGGGGTACCTGTCACTCGAGCCCGGGGCGGAGGCGGCGTTTGCGCGGGCGTTCGCGGAGGTGGAGATTGCTGAACGCTCTCTCGCCGAGCAGCAGATCGAGCGCCGTCTCAACGCGCCCCTGGCGTCCAGCATGGGGCGGCTGTTCGATGCGGCGGCTGCGGTCCTGGGCACGCGTCGGGTGGCGTATTACGAGGGCCAGGCCGCGATGGAGCTCGAGGCGCTGGCCGGCAGGGGACGCGCCAAGCCGCTGCCGTTCCCCGTGGTGGATACGGCCGATGGGAAGTGTCTGTTCGACCCGCTCCCCCTGCTGGTGGCGCTCGGCGAGCGGTGCGCAGCGGGAGACGACGTCTCCGATCTGGCAGCGCGGTTCCACGAGAGCGTAGCCAGGGCGACGGGCGTCGCCGTGCAGCGGCTGGCGGAAGCCACAGGCCTCTCCACGGTGACATTGGGTGGGGGGGTGTTCCAGAACGCGCGGCTTCTCGCCGCGGTGCGGGCACTGCTCGAGGAGAGCCGCTTCCGAGTGCTCGTCCCGCGGCGTCTGAGCCCGAACGATGGTGCCATCAGCTACGGCCAGGCGGCCGTCGCTGCCACGTTGATGCAGCGGAGGACCTGATGTGCCTTGGCATTCCCGGTCGAATCATTGAGATCAACCGCGAGGGCAGTCTGCCGATGGGAATCGTCGATTTCGGCGGGGTGAAGCGGGAGGTGTGTCTCGCCTACCTCGCCGAGGAAGTCGACGTGGGCGACTACGCCATCGTGCACGTCGGCTTCGCGATCTCGAAGGTCGACGAGGAGGAAGCCAAGCGCACCTTCGAGATCCTCAAGGAGATGAGCGAGCTGGACGAGCTAGAGTGGCTGAAGGAGGTGGCGGAGAAGAGCCTGGGGACGGGACAGGCCGACGCGTCGTGAAGTACCTCAGCGAGTACCGTGACGGCAAGATCGCACGCGGCCTGGCCGACGAGATCCGTCGGACCGCCACGCGCCAGTGGGTGCTGATGGAGGTGTGCGGCGGGCAGACCCACACTATCGTGAAGCAGGGCATCGACGAGCTGGTGGGCGATGCAGTGGAGATGATCCACGGTCCTGGCTGCCCCGTGTGCGTGACCCCGCTCGAGCAGATCGACCGCGCCATGGCGCTGGCGTCCCGCCCCGACGTGATCTTCAGCTCCTTCGGCGACATGCTGCGAGTGCCTGGGAGCGACTGCGATCTGTTCCAGATCCGCGCCCGGGGCGGCGACGTGCGGGTGGTGTACTCGCCGCTCGACGCCCTGGAGCTGGCCAAGCGGTACCCCGACAAGCAGGTCGTGTTCTTCGCCGTGGGGTTCGAGACGACGGCGCCGGCCAACGCCATGGCCGTGTGGCGGGCCAGGGAGCTGGGCATCGAGAACTTCAGCGCGCTCGTGTCGCACGTGACCGTTCCGCCCGCCATGGTGGCTCTGCTCGAGTCGTCCGACAACCGCGTGCAGGGATTCCTCGCGGCCGGGCACGTGTGCACGGTCATGGGATGGACCGAATACGAGCCGCTCGCCCACAAGTACAAGGTGCCGATCGTGGTCACCGGTTTCGAGCCGCTGGACCTGCTCGAGGGCATCCTCATGGCGGTGAAGCAGCTAGAGGCAGGGCGCCACGAGGTGGAGAACCAGTACGTGCGCTCGGTCAGGCGGGAGGGGAACCGCCCGGCGCAGGAGCTGGTGCAGAAAGTGTTCCGACTGGTGGACCGCCAGTGGCGCGGGATCGGCACTATCCCGTCGAGCGGCCTGGCGCTCAGACCCGAGTTCGCCGACTACGACGCGGAGATCCGGTTCGGCCTGCAGGACGTAACTGCGGAGGAGTCGGAGGAGTGCCATGCCGGAGACGTGCTGCGCGGCAAGCTCAGGCCCAACGAATGCCCCGCTTTCGGCACTAAGTGCACGCCCGAGCGGCCGCTCGGCGCGCCCATGGTCTCCTCGGAGGGCGCCTGCGCGGCCTACTACAACTACGGCCGCTTCCGTCAGACCACGGGACCCGAGGTGTAGCGTGGACGAGACGCACTCGCTGTCCCAAGGCCTCCACTGTCCCGCCCCGCTCACACAGTACGACCGCGTGCAGTTGGGACACGGCTCCGGTGGCAAGATGAGTGCCGCGCTCCTGCGGGAGCGGTTTCTCCCGCTCTTCGCCAACGAGGCGCTCGCGCAATTGGGCGACGCAGCCGTGGTGGACATCGCCGCCGACCGGCTCGCGATCTCCACCGACACCTTCGTGGTACGGCCCCTGGAGTTTCCGGGTGGGAACATCGGCTCGCTCGCAGTTCACGGCACCCTCAACGACGTCGCGATGATGGGCGCGCGGCCGCGCTACCTCACAGCGGGATTCGTGCTGGAGGAGGGGCTGGCTTTCGACTTGTTGGACCGGATCGTCCAGGCGATGGCCGGCGCTGCGAGAGAGGCAGACATCCCGCTCATCGCTGGCGATACCAAGGTGGTAGAGCGCGGCAAGGCCGACGGCGTGTTTATCAACACCACGGGGGTCGGCGAGCTGGACCCCGACTTCGCGCCCGCGCCGGAGCGCGCGCAGGCGGAAGACGCTGTGATCGTGAGCGGGCCGATCGGACGGCACGGCATCGCGGTCATGGCAGTGCGGGAGGGGCTCGAGTTCGAGGTCGAGATCGAGAGCGACTCCGCCAACCTCTGCCCTCTCGTGGAGAACCTGCGGTGGCGCGTGGGGGGCGCCGTGCACGTGCTGCGCGATCCCACCCGCGGCGGGCTGGCCAGCGCGCTCAACGAGATCGCCGCCGCGGCGCAGGTAGGGGTGGAGCTACGGGAGGAAGGGCTTCCGATCCCCGGTCCCGTGCTGGCCGCGTGCGAGATCCTGGGCTTCGATCCGCTCTACGTTGCGAACGAAGGGATCCTGGTGGCGTTCGTGGAGGCGTCGCGTGCGCAGGATGCCGTGGAGGCGCTGCGGCAGCATCCGGTCGGAGAGGGTGCCACAGTGGTCGGGAAGGTGGTCGAGGACCACCCCGGGATCGTTGCCCTCAAGACCCGCATCGGTGGGACGCGAGTGGTGGACATGCTGCCGGGAGATCAGCTACCCCGCATCTGTTGATCACCGCTGATCAGAAGCATCTTTCGTGATGGTCTCCTCCCATTTGCCGGACCCACAACGGCCTGACGTCGCACGCCCTTCGTAATGCGACGACATTACTCCAGTATCTCCAGGTAATACGCACAAACTTCATCCTTTATACCGCAGCAATTAACACAAACTTCATCCTCTTTTCATGCGTCGCTTGAGAGGGTGGCGAACGAGCGCGAGTAAGACGGCTCCGCCGACGGCCTCCCGGCCCCGCCGCCAGAGCGACGCCCCTCCAGAGGACGCCCACCGACGACGAGACGGTTGACCGCCGACGCGAGTCCACGGTTGCGAGGCTGGGGGGACCTTGGGCTTGCTTGCGACTTCTTGCACCCGTCTGAAGCTCCCGAGACGCGTCGCCCGCCCTACGGCGCTCGGTGGTGTCTTACGCCCTGATCGAAATCCCGACGGTGAGCCCCTCGGAGTAGCACGCCCGCACCATGGCGGCGCACCCTCCTCGCCCGTGGCGGTGCAATGCCCGTGAAGAGTGACCCCACGCTACTGGCCGAGATTCGCCAGTACGGTGCGTTCGACACCAGCGCTTGCTACCAGTGCGGCAGCTGCACGATCACCTGCAACTTCGCGGACGAGTCGGCCTCCTTTCCTCGTATGCCGATCCGGTATGCGCTCTTGGGATTGCGAGAGCCGGTGCTCGCCAGCTTGGACCCATGGCTGTGTTACTACTGCGGCGATTGCTCGACGACCTGCCCGCGGGAGGCCGAACCAGCGGAAGCCATGATGACACTCCGCCGCTATCTGGCGACCCAGTACGATTGGACCGGGCTCGCCTCGGCCATCTTCCGCTCCCGGGTGTGGGGCATCGGCGCGCACGTCGCGGTCGGTGCACTCGTGCTCCTGCTGGCGCTGCTCTATCACCTCTATGTCGTTCGGCTGACAGTCTCTGAACTCGTCTCGTTGCCGCTCGGCATGGGCCACATGTTCGACACGATCACGATCTTCACGCGGTCGGTCTTTGTCGTCGCCCTGCTCCTCTTGCTATCCAACGCGGGCCGGATGTACTGGCTCACGATGCACCGTACACCGGCGGTGCGCGTACCGTTGTCCCTGTATTTAGTGGAACTCAAGACTTTCGTGGTGCACGCGCTTACACAGCGCCGTTTTCGCGAGTGCCTTGACCGGGGCCGTTGGATCAAGCACATGGCCCTGGCTGCAGGCTGCATTGTGATGTTCGTGCTAGTGGTGTTCTTCCTGAAGTGGTTTCAGACGGACAACCTCTACCCGATCTACCACCCCCAGCGGTGGATCGGCTATCTGGCGGCTGGTGCCCTGATCTATGTGAGCGGCGACATGCTGCTCGGCCGCGCTCGCAAACGCGATGAGGCACAGAGGTTCTCTGCTCACACCGACTGGATCCTGCCGATACTCCTGCTGCTGACTGCTGTGACCGGAGTTGCGGTCCACGCGTTTCGCTATCTCGAGTTCTCCCTTGTTGCCCATTTCACATATGCCGTTCACCTGGCCGTCGTAGTTCCACTGCTCGTCGTGGAGATGCCATTTGGCAAGTGGAGTCATGTGATCTACCGGCCTTTCGCGGTTTACCTGCACGCCGTCAAACAGAAGGCCCTGGAAAGACGGCCGGCGGAGGCACCTGTTGCAGCAAGTGTCGGGTAGCACCTCGCCTTCCCCGACGGGTGCGGCACTCGTTGTCGGCGGCGGCATTGGGGGCATGCAGGCCGCGCTCGACTTGGCCGCGTGCGGGATAAAGGTCTATCTGGTTGAGAGCAAGCCGTCCATCGGCGGCGCCATGTCTCAGCTGGACAAGACGTTTCCCACCAACGACTGCGCCATGTGCACGATGGCGCCAAGACTCGTCGAGATCGGGCGAAACAAGGACATCCAAATCCTCACGCTGTCGGACGTGGAGCGCGTCACTGGAGAACCGGGCAACTTCACCGTGACGGTGCGAAAGCGAGCACGGTACGTTGACGAGACGATATGCACTGGCTGTGGGGCCTGCCAAGAGGTGTGCCCGATCAATGTTCGTGATGAGTACAACAAGGACCTAGTAGAAACGACGGCAATCTCTAGAAGGTATCCCCAGGCCATCCCGAATACCTTTGCCATCCAGAAGCTGGGCCAATCGCCTTGTCGGCATGCATGTCCTGCCGGGCAAAGAGTGCAAGGCTACGTCGCGTTGATCCGGCAACGGCGCTATGAAGATGCTTATCACGTGATCCTGCGTGACAATCCGTTCCCATCGGTTTGTGGCCGGGCGTGCAGGCATTACTGCGAGGACGTGTGCACGCGCCGGCGTGTGGATGCGCCGGTTTCGATCATGCAACTGAAGAGGTTCGTCGCCGATTGGGCCTACGACAGGAAGCTGAGCCGCAGGGCCCCGGCAGGCGGCGAGGCCAACGAAAAGAGCAACGGCAAGCGTGTTGCGGTCGTCGGCGCAGGACCGGCGGGGTTGACGGCAGCACGAGACCTGAGTGACCTGGGGTACTCGGTGACCGTCTTCGAGGCGGCCGCGGAGCCGGGTGGCATGATGCGGTACGGCATACCGGAATTCCGGCTGCCGAGGGAGCGATTGCAGTGGGATATACAGAACCTCCTGTCGGATCGCATCCGGTTGGAAACGAATCACCGAATTGAGAACATCGACGAGCTGCTCGATGAGGGCTATGGTGCTGTCTTCATCGCAGCGGGGGCGGACGTCGGCAAGAGACTCCACATCGTCGGGAGCGATCTGCCAGATGTGCTCCTTGGGACGGACTTCCTTCGAGAGGTAGCTCAGGGCGAGAGCGTAACGGTCAAACCACGAGTGCTGGTGCTTGGCGGTGGGAGGGTGGCGCTGGATGCGGCCCGCACCGCTATCCGGCTGGGTGCGGAGGTCGCGCGGCTTGCGTGCCTGGAGTCACGCAACCAGATGCCGGCCGATCTGTGGGAAATTGAGGACGCCGAATCCGACGGCGTCACGATCTTCCCGTCCCGCTCCTTTCTCGAGATCACTTCCGAGAACGGCAGGGTCACCGGTGTTCGTTGCGTGAAGGTTCGGTTTCACGGTTTCGATGAGCACGGCAAACCGGATGTCGAGGTGATCGGGGGTACGGCGCATACGATCGAGGCTGACACCGTGATCTTCGCAGTGGGCCAGGCGCCAGACTTACCGTTTCGCGATGCAGAACTTGAAGTCACGAAGTCCGGCACCATCAGGGCTGACGAGCATACCCTGGCAACGCCTAAGCCGGGTGTCTTTGCCGGGGGCGACGTGGTCACGGGGACGAATACCATAGTCGATGCCGTTGCCGCCGGTCACCGGGCAGCTCGGTCGATCGATCTATTCCTGCGAGGCAAGAGGCTGGAGCAGATTGCGGCGCCTGCAGTCCCGGTAGAGTTGACGGACGATCAGATAGCGGACCGGGTGACGAGCAAGAGGGCTCGGCGGCTCTCGACGGTCGTACCGGTGGATGCACGGGAGCGCGGTTTCGCGGAGTTCCGCCAGGGGTACTCTGAGGAGGAGGCCGTGCAGGAGGCGAATCGCTGCCTTCAGTGTGGTATCTGCTCCGAGTGCCTGCTCTGCAAAGACGTCTGCGAGGTCGGCGCGATCGACCATGACATGCCGCCGGAGGAGCTGGTGGAACTCCAGGTCGGCGCGATCATTCTGTCGCCAGGCTATGAGCTCTTCGACGCCAGGTCCAAGGAAGAGTTGGGCTACGGCCGCTATCCCAATGTCATAACGGCTCTCGAGTTTGAGCGCATTCTGTCCGCGTCGGGCCCAACATCGGGCAGTGTCGTACGGCCGTCGGACCGCACCACCCCAAAGCGCGTGGCGTTCATCCAGTGCGTGGGCTCACGGGACGCCGAACGAGACTATTGCTCCGCGGTATGCTGCATGTATGCCACGAAGGAGGCGGTCGTCGCCAAGGAGCATGTCGGTGACGATCTGCAATGTGATGTCTTCTTCATGGACATGCGTGCGTTCGGTAAGGGGTTCGAGGAGTACTATCAACGAGCACGCGACCTCGGGGTCAACTACATACGCTGCCGCCCACCGTCGGTCGAGGAGGTACCTGGGAGCAGGAATCTCCGAGTCACCTTCCTCACGGAAGCCGACCGCAAGGTCTCTGCCGAGTATGACTTGGTGGTTCTGTCCGTGGGCATCCAACCACCCAAGGCCGCGCCCCGCATCGCGGACGCCTGTGGCGTTGCGTTGGGCGAGTTCAACTTCTGCCGCACATCGCCCTTCAGGCCGGTGGACTCGTCCCGGCGCGGAGTGTACGTGGCGGGGCCCTTTACGGACCCGAAGGACATCCCGGAGACCGTCATGCAGGCCTCGGGCGCGGCGTGCAAGGCGCTAGGACTGCTGCGAGATGCCAGAGGGAGTCTGATCGTCCCGACGAGCTATCCGCCGGAGAAAGATGTCCGAGGCCAAGAGCCGAGAATCGGCGTGTTTGTCTGTCACTGCGGGAAGAATATCGCGTCCGTCGTGGATGTACAGCAGGTAGTCGAGTATGCGCTAACCCTGCTGAATGTCGTGTACGCGGAGCACAGCCTGTACACGTGCTCCAACGATACGCAGGAGCGGATGAAGGAGAGAATACGGGAGCATGAGCTGAACCGCGTGGTCGTGGCGTCGTGCACCCCCCGGACGCACGAGCCACTGTTCCGGAGCACGGTGAGGGAGGTGGGGCTGAATCCGTATTTGTTCGAGATGGCGAACATCAGGGATCAATGCTCGTGGGTGCACATGCACGAGCCGGAGCTCGCGACCATCAAGGCGAAGGATCTGGTGACGATGGCGGTGGCCAAAGTCCGGTTGGCGGAGCCGCTGCAACGGCGGACGATACCGATACAGCGATCCGCACTGGTCATTGGGGGCGGCCTTGCCGGTATGACGGCGTCACTTGAATTGGCGAACCAGGGATTCGACGTGTACCTGGTCGAGCGTGAGCGCGAGCTCGGCGGGAACCTGAGACACATCCACTACCTGCTCGACGGTGAGGACCCGCAGCGGGAGCTGCATGATCTGGTCGAGAGGGTGAACACGACCGACGGAGTGCATGTGTTCACGGACGCGGCCATTGAATCGGTGGAAGGATCGATCGGCAGTTTCACGAGTCGCGTAAAGGCAAACGGAGGGGTGAAGGAGCTGATGCACGGCGTGGTCATCGTCGCAACGGGCGCCAAGGAGTATCGCCCAACGGAGTACCTCTATGGTGAGGATGACAGGGTGATGACCCAGCTCGACCTCGAGGAGCGGCTGAGTGGCAATGCAGAGTGGTTGCGCCGTCCCCGCGGTGCCCCGCCGAAGACGGTGGTGATGATTCAGTGCGTCGGGTCTCGGGACAGCGAACGACCGTATTGCTCGAGAGTGTGCTGCGCCGAGGCGATCAAGAACGCACTGAGGATCAAGGAGCTGTCACCCGAGACGAATGTATACATCCTGTATCGAGACGTGCGTGTCTACGGGCTCAAAGAGAGCTACTACACGCAGGCCCGCCGGCAGGGTGTCGTGTTCATGAGGTTCGAGGAGGACCGGAAGCCGCAGGTGTCCAGGAACGGGGCGGCTTTGCAGGTGGAGGTGCTCGACAGGACCTTGGGTATGCCAGTCGCGATAGCGGCAGATCATTTGGTGCTGTCGGTAGCCATCGTACCGCACGAAGGCAGTGATGCGGTGGCCCAGCTGCTCAAGGTCCCGTTGACCACCGACGGTTTCTTCCTCGAGGCACACCAGAAGCTGCGCCCGGTCGACTTTGCCACGGAGGGAGTGTTCCTCTGTGGCCTGGCGCACTCGGCCAAGCGCGTGGAAGAGGGCGTCATACAGGCGCAAGCAGCAGCCGCGAGGGCGGCTACGATTCTCTCCAGGGATAGCATCGAGTTGGAGGCGAACATATCGGAGGTCATTGCTGAGAACTGCGACGGGTGTGCGTACTGCGTGGCCCCATGCCCGTTCAACGCAATCACGCTCGTCGAATACGTGAGGAAGGGCGCAATCAAGAAAATAGTCGAGGTTGATGAGACGGCCTGCAAGGGTTGCGGGACGTGTCAAGCGACGTGTCCCAAGGAAGGCATAGTCGTTAGAGGCTTCAGGCTGGAGCAGATTGGCGCGCAAGTACACGCCGCCTTCGGAGCGCAGTGATGGAAGAACGGTTTGAGCCGGAGGTCATCGCGTTCTGCTGCAATTGGTGTTCGTACGCGGGAGCCGATCTTGCGGGGGTTTCGAGGCTCCAGTACCCGCCCAATGTAAGGATCGTACGCGTCATGTGCTCGAGCATGGTGCACCCGAATCTCGTGATGGACGCCCTGACGAAGGGCGTAGACGGGGTGTTGATGTGCGGTTGTCACCCGGGGGACTGTCACTACCAGGAAGGCAATCTGAGGGCGCAGAAGAGAGCCGAGGCGATCCAACTGATGCTCGAAGACTTCGGACTCGAGGAGGAGCGGTTCCGGCTTGAGTGGGTGTCTGCTTCGGAGGGAGCGAGGTTCGCGGAGGTTGTGCGCGAGGTGGTGGAGACGACGAGGGCGCTTGGCCCCAGCCCCTACCGGGGGTGAACAGGTTTGCAGAGGGGCATGGCGAATCGCCCTCGCGGGACACGGTGTTGGGAGGATCCATGGCAGACGATTCGAAGGTCATCGATGGGAGAAGGTACATGTGGGACGGTGAAGACTACGCCTCCGAGTCGGCTGCCGGCGAGAAGATGGCGAACTACCGCAATGATGGCTTCGATACACAGCTGGTGGAGGAAGATGGGAGGTACTTCGTGTACACGAGGAGAGTGGTAGCCGACGTGCCACCGGAAGGGGCTCCTCCGTGAATGGGGTGACCCGACTACCAGCCCGTACGGCTCGTGCCCGAGCACTGGTATGAGAAACTGACCAGCGGGAGGCTGTCATGGTAAGAGTGGCGGAAGAGTGGCTCAATATCTGTGGGGGATGCGAAGTATCCATCCTCGACATCGGAGAGCAGTTACTCGATGTGCTTCCATCTCTCGAGTTCGTCCACATGCCGGTTCTGATGGATCACAAGTACTTCGGTCAGACCGGCGAAAAGGACGAGCTTGAGATACCCGAGGCTGATGTCGGCATGATCTCCGGTGGAATCAGGAATGAGAAAGAGCGGCAGGTCGCGGAGGAGATGCGGAAGAAGTGCAAGACGCTCATCGCTCTCGGGTCCTGCGCCTGTTTCGGGGGAATCCCGGCGCTAGCGAACATGTACAAGGTGGAAGAGCTGTATGAGAAGGTCTTTCGGGGCTCGGCTACGACGGAGGCGGGGGACACACCCTCGGCAGGGGTGCCGCCCCTGACCGACAGGGTTTACGCGCTGGACGAAGTCGTGGATGTGGACCTTTACATCCCCGGCTGCCCCATGAATCCCGTCATCATCTTGGAGGCCCTCACGGCGCTGCTGGAGGGCAAGCCGTTCGCTTTGCCGGAGCGCAGCGTGTGTGATGACTGTCCAGCGCGACGGGAGCAGAAGAGCGACGTGGGATTGCGCAGGCCGCTTCAGGACGGGGAGTTCCAGGCCGGCGAGTACGAAAGCCTGCGCTGCTTCAACGAGCAGGGCATTCTCTGTCTGGGACCTGTCACCCGCTCGGGCTGCGGCCGGCAGGCCGATCCGGAGGAACAGCAGGTGCCACGGTGCATCAAGGGGTTCATGCCCTGTCGTGGCTGCTTCGGTCCCGTGCGTGAGGGCGCCAATCCGATGGTCGACATGATGGGTGCGCTGTCCAGTATCGGATTGGACGCCAAGTTGGTGGAGGATCGGCGGGCGTTGCTGAACAGGTACATCGGCGGACACAATCGCCTCAAGCCGCTGCCGACCAAGGCAGGGAGGTGAGTCATGGGTAAGCGAATCGTTATCCAGCCGGTGTCGCGGATTGAGGGTCATGCCAAGGTCCTGATTGAACTCGATGATGACGGCAACGTCGCCGACACCAAGGTTTCGGTAGTCGAGCTCCGCGGCTTCGAGAGGTTCTGCATTGGCAGGCCGATCGAGGAGCTCCCGCGGATCGTGACGAGCATCTGCGGCGTCTGCCCGTGGTCGCACCATTTGGCATCGGCGAAGGCGACCGACGCGGTGTTCGGTGCGGAGCCCCCCCCTGCAGGCAGGAAGCTGCGCGAGTTGTGTAATAGCATCGCGTATACCGAGGAGCACATCCTGCACTTCTTCTTCCTTTCGGGCCCCGACTTCGTCATGGGACCCGACGCGGATTACTCGGTGCGCAATGTCATCGGTATCGCACAGAGCAATCCGGATATTGGGAAGACGGTGGTGCGCAATCGGCACCTCGGCGCCCAGATGCTCGAGATCGTCTCTGGGAAACCGATTCACCCCGTGACGGCCGTCCCGGGGGGATTCAGCAAGCCCCTGACGGCCAAGGAGCGGGACGAGCTCGTCCCGATGGCGGAGGAGGTCCTCGAGTTCGCGAAGTTCGCGATGGCCTTCGCCAAAGAGAACATCTTCCCGAGCTACCTCGACGTCGTCAAACAACTCGGCGTGATCCAGACCGGATTCATGGGCACCATCCGCGACGACGGGGCACTGGACCTGTATGACGGGAAGCTGAGGCTCATGAAGCCGGACGGAACGTCCGAGGATTTCGCCTACGGTCAGTACGCGGACTTCATCTCCGAACGCATCGAGGACTGGACCTACCTGAAGTTCCCGTACGCGAAGTCGTGGAACGAAGGATTCTCGATGGATCCCGATGATCCGAAAGGCATCTACAGGGTCAACTCACTCGCTCGGATCAACGTTGCGGACAAGATGGCAACGCCACTGGCGCAGAAAGAGTTCGAGGAGTTCCGTGCACAGTTCGGTCAGCCTGCGCAACTGACGCTGCTGTATCACTGGGCGCGGCTCATCGAGTTGCTCTACAATGCCGAGCGCGTGGTGGAACTGTTGAACGATCCGGAGATAACGAGCACCGAGACGCGTGTAGCGGTGACGCCGCGGGCGGCCCGGGGTGTGGGATGTGTGGAGGCACCCAGGGGCACGCTGATCCACGACTACGAGACGGACGAGAACGGCCTGGTTACGAATGTGAACCTGATCGTCGCCACACAGCAGAACAACGCACCGATCAACATGTCGGTGAACCAGGCGGCGAAGGCCGTGATCAAGGATGGGAAGTACGACCAGGGTGTCCTGAACCGGGTCGAGATGGCGATTCGAGCCTACGACCCGTGCCTGTCGTGCGCCACCCATTACCTCGACGGTCGCCTGGCCGTGCGCGTCGACATCGTGGATGCGGACGGGCAACTGAAGGACAGGTTCGAGAACTAGGAGGACGGTTAAAGGGGTGGGCGACTGGAAGGCGCCCACCCCCAGAACCCTACCATCACCCATCGTGACCGGCTACTGGAATAAAGAGATCCTGGTGCTGGGGTGCGGCAACGTGCTGTTCGGTGACGATGGGTTCGGGCCCGCTGTCGCCGGATACCTGGAGCAGAGCTGCGAAGTGCCGTCCCACGTGGGCGTCGTGAACGCGGGGTCGGCGGTCAGGGACCTGCTGTTCACCGTCGCGCTGAATGAGCGGCGCCCCAGGCTGATCATCATCGTGGATGCTGTGGACGACGGGATGCCTCCCGGGGAGGTCCGGGAGCGCGACATCTCAGAGTTCCGGGAAGTCGCTATCGGGGACTCCTCGATGCATCTGTTTCCCACGACGCGCCTGCTGCGAGAGTTGAGTGACCTCCGGGGCATCGAGGTGAAGGTCATCTCGGTGCAGGTGCTACACGCTCCCCACGAGGTGCGCCCGGGCCTGTCGGATGTGGTTCAAGCGTCGATCCCGGCCGTGTGTGAGAGGATCCTGGCCCTGCTGCGCACGGCGCCGACAACCTGACGCCCGCGCGTCCGGCCCGGGCGCCCTACCGCTCCGCACGACCTCGCGACTGCACCCCCATCACCGCCGCCTCGATCAGACTGTACGCCAGCGAGGCGCTGCTGCCGCACCCCGGCCCCCCGGCCCTACCGGCAAAGCTTCCCGCTGGCGGCCCAGGCCGCCGGGCGCTCGCCCCGCGCAACATGCGACCGGTGATCAGCGTATTGGAGGCATGAGGCGCACGCTGACAGCGGCCGGTCTGTGGCTGGCGACGTGCGTGACGGCTGCTCTCGCTACGCCGCTTGACGGGCGCCCACCTCCTCCTCCGGCTCAATCGGCCGACAGTTTGCCGCGCGGCACGATCGTCGAGCGGGTCGTGTCGTTGTCGGATTCGAGCCAGCGCTACGCTCTCTACCTGCCGTCGTACTATGACCCGGGCTCGAACTGGCCCGTGCTCTTCCTGCTCGACCCACGGGGACGTGCGGTCATCCCGCTGCAGTCCGTCGTGACCGCGGCCGAGCGCCATGGCTACGTTGTGCTCAGCTCCTACAACAGCCGCAGTGACGTGGTGGACGATCGCAACACTGCGGCGATGGAGGCGATGCTCAGCGACGTGCAGGAGCGTTTCTCACCGGATGTTCGCCGGTTGTACATCGCTGGTTTTTCCGGCACGGCCCGTGCGGCTTGGGACTACGCCTTTCGGCTGCACGGATACGTGGCCGGCATCATGGGGTTTGGTGGGGGACCGTCGCTGGGGTATCCCCTCGCCTTCCAGGTGAGACAGAAGGGAACGCCCTTTGCCTTCTTCGGTGGGGCGGGGACGACAGACTTCAACTTCGATGAGATGTGGGACCTGGACCTGTGGCTCGACAACTTCGAATTCGTGCACCGCATGAGGTACTACGCGGGGCCCCACTCGTGGCCCTCCGAGCCCGTGTTTACTGAGGGGCTGGACTGGTTGGAGCTCCAGGCCATGAAGACGGGCTTGTGTCCCCCGGATTCGGTGGCCATCCGGGAGACCTTCGATCGGCGACTCGCGGAGGCGCAGGATCTGGAGGCGTCGGGCCAGCTCTACGAAGCGCTCGTGCGCTATCGCGGCATCGTCGAGGACTTCGACGGCGTGCTCGGGATCGAGGAGCCCCTCGCGCGTCTGGCCGAGCTCAACCGCAACCGGGAGGTCACGCGGCTCGAGGAACGGCTGCACCACTACGTGCGCGCTCGCGGCGAGTTTGATCGGCGGTTCGCGGAGTTTCTGGATGACTTCGCGGCGAGCCGTCCGCCGTCGCTCGAGCGCTCCCTCGAGACTCTAGGGGTGCCGGAACTTCAGCGACGGGCCGCCGAGTCGAGCGACTCGCTCGGCGCTCTAGCGGCGCAGCGCCTGCTGGAGCGTATCTTCGTGCAGACTGCCTTCTACCAGCCGCGCAGCTACCTCGAGGGTGATGACGCGGAGCGAGCGGCCGCGATGCTCGAGATCGCGCACGTGGTGAAGCCCAATGATCCACGGGTGTCGTTCAGCCGGGCACGCGCCTACGTTCGCCTGCAGCGCTTCGACGAGGCGCTCGAGATGCTCGAGCTGGTGGCTGCATCGGGGGCGATCGACGCGGACTGGCTCGAAGGCAATCCCGAGTTCGAGCCACTGCACGGGGAGGCAAGGTTCCAAGCGATCCTCACGCGGCTACGGCAGAACCGCCCCGAGTAGCGGCTTGGTTCGGTCGTCTCCCCAGGGACTCGGCGCTTGTGGCAGGGTATTCTCCGGCTACCGCTCCACCTCGCCTCGCGACTGCACCCCCCTCACCGCCGCCTCGATCAGCCTGTACGCGGCCTGTAGAGACTTTCCGTCGGGGTCTCGCTCGTTCGCCGGGGTCGAGGCGACGCCGAGCGCGGCTACCTTCTCGTACGCGAACATCGCGGTGATCGCCGCAGCCAGCTCAGCACTGCTCGGGCCGTCCTGTACCGTCAACGGGTGGCCGGCCACTTCGTCCGGATCCAGCACGTCCATGTCCACGTGCACGTAGATGACATCGGTCAGTTCCGAGAGGCGAAGCATCTGCACGTGGATCTGGTCGGACATCGTGCGGATGTCGTCCACCGAGAGCAGCTGCACGGCGGACGCGTCGAGGAGCTCTCGCTCCAGTGGATCGAGGTCGCGCACTGCGGCCATTACGATGCGCTCGGTCGGGATCGCCGGGTCGAGCCCGGATTTGAGTCTCAGGTTCTCGAGTGCCAGGCCCGCCGCCACCGCCACCGGCATCCCGCCCAACATCCCGCTCAGCGTGGTCTCGGGCGTGTTGAAATCGCCGTGGGCGTCGACGAACACCAGGCCCACCCGCCGCGGCTCCGCCGTCGCGTGCTGCAGGCCGCCGAGCACACCCAGGAGGGAGGTGCAGTTGGCCAGCAACCCGACCGAGAGGTGTCCCTTGCGCGCATTGGCGGCCACGATGTCGGCCAGGTGACCGTTCGCCAGGCCCATGCGGTGCCACTCGCCGTACTGTGTCTGTTCGTCCGCCGTGAGCTCGACCTCGGCGATCCCCTTGACCGTGGCGCCGAGGCGCGCAAGCCGGTCGGCGATGCCGCCGCTCTCCAGGTAGCCGGGCACGGGCGAGAGCTCCGCGACGTTGCGGGCCCCGGTATAGGGCATCTTGACCAGCGCCACCTGCACGGCGCCGGTGGAGTCTTTGAACTGCTGGGCTTGGGTCGTCATGGTAACGAGCAGGGCGAGCGCGAGGCACCCGAGAGTTCTGATCACCGGGCCGCTCCTTGCGATGGTGGTGGGTTGAGGCCGATACCGGCTTGCGGTTCGAAGGTAGTCGTTGGAGCGGCCTCGCGGCCACCCGCCGTGAGCCTTGCGAGCGCAGCACGTGCTAACATCTTGTGGCAAGTAGGGTTAGCTCTTGTCGCCTTTGCGGGTACATCCTCGGCCACACTGGAGGCGTGGCCGCCACCCGTGGACGTGGCCAAGGGGAAATGACTGCGGCAGGGAACCGCCCCACTCCGGCGTGGGTTAGCCAACGAAACCCACAACAAGGAGGCGCCCATGAACAACCGAGAGTGGGCCGAGTGGTCATTCCTGGCCCTGGCCGCGCTGGTCCTTCACGCGGGGACCGCCGTCGCACAGCTCCCCAACCCCGGCATGGAGATCGACCCCGAGCGCACCGCCATCGTAGTCACGGACCCACAGAATGACTTCCTGAGTCCGGACGGTGTGACCTGGGGCGTGGTGGGTGAGAGCGTGACGGAGAACAACACGATCGCCAATATCGACCGGCTGATGCGCGCAGCCAAGGACGGCGGATACGAGCTGTTCGTGTCGCCCCACTACTACTACCCCACCGACCACGGCTGGAAGTTCGGCGGGGCGCTGGAAGTCCTGATGCACAACATCGGCATGTTCGATCGCTCGTCGCCGCTGAGTCTCGAAGGCTTCGAGGGCTCGGGAGCCGACTGGCTCGCGCAGTACAAGGGCTACATCGAGGATGGGAGCACCGTCGTGGCGAGCCCGCACAAGGTCTACGGCCCCGAGACCAACGACCTCGTGTTGCAGTTGCGCAAGCGGGGAATCGACAAGGTAATCCTCGCAGGCATGTCGGCGAACCTGTGCGTCGAGGCGCACATGCGGGAGCTGCTGGAGCAGGGGTTCGAGGTCGCAGTCGTGACCGACGCCACGGCCGCGGCGAAGGTGCCGGATGGTAACGGCTACGCGTCGGCCATGACCAACTTCCGGTTCATGGCGAACACGACGTGGACGACCGACGAGGCGGTCGAAGCGCTGGCCAACGGTCACTAGACATACCGCACCCTAGTTCTGTCGCCCCTCGCCGCATCGCTTAGTGACGCGGTGGGGGGCGCCGCTCTTCAGCCCCGATCTGGAAACCGGACAGATCAGATCAATGTGATCAACCAGAGGTAGAGAAGAGACACCGGCGCAACCACGTGCACGCACGAGGCGTCTTACAATTGGGTGGCTCGACTCATGTGTGGTTGGCATGGAGGGAGTCTCGCACTTGGTGCGGCAAGCCCTTCATGAGTGCGTCGCACGGGGGGTGATCATGAGACTAGTGATTGGAGTCTCCGTCTGCCTTCTCACCGCCGGCTGCATCCAGGCAGACGTGCGGCGATTGGATCAGGCCGTGCGTCCGGCCCGATCACCCGACGAGGTCACGGTGCTCCAGGCGGAGCCGCAACAGCCATACGCGGTCATCGCTGTCGTCGAGTCGAGGACCGATGCGCTGTTCCGGAGTTTCGACGATCTACGCCAGAGGATGATCGCCGAAGCAGCGCAGCTTGGGGGGGATGCCCTTATCGTGGGGCCCGAATCCACCAAGTCGACGTTCATCTTGGTCCCACCGGCCATGATCCGATCAGATCAGAAGCGATTGACCGGGAAAATCATCGTGCTCGAGCGGGGACCGTGACGTAGGCGTCGGGTAGGCCGGAATCGCGACCGCCGCCAGGCTGCTAGCGACGGGACTATCTCCTGCGGGCGCCGCCCCTCCGCGGCCTCACCGACCGTCCCTGGCGTGGCGGCATCTTGGGCCGGTGCTCTGGCTGGATCGGCGCGACGGCCGGCTCGAAGCCCGGCAGGACCTCACGAGGGAAGCTCCGCCCCATGAGCTTCTCGACGTCTCGCATCATCAACCATTCGTCCGGAGACATGAGCGTCAACGCCACTCCCTGCGCACCCGCTCGGGCCGTCCGGCCCACGCGATGAACGTAGACCTCCGGGTCCCTGGGTACGTCGTAGTTCACCACCATGGCGATGTCGTCGACGTCGATACCGCGGGCGGCAACGTCGGTAGCGACGAGTATGCGGGTCGTGCCCTCCTTGAACCGGTCGAGGGCCCTGTTGCGGGCGATCTGCGTCTTGCCGCCGTGCAAAGACGTAACGGCGTTGCCCTGGCGGCGCAGCTGGCGGGTGAGCTTTTCCGCTCCGTGCTTGGTGCGCGTGAATACCAGCGTGCGGCCTTGCGGTAACTCCGCCAGCATCTTGGCGAGCACGCTGCGCTTCTCGGACCTGTCCACGGCTACCAGGACGTGTTCCACCCCGTCGGCGGCCTCGGCACGCCGACCGATCTCTACTGCTGCGTGCTCCTTCAAGGCGCGCCGAGCGAGGCGGTCCACGTCCCCGGAGATGGTGGCCGAGAAGAACAGGGTCTGACGCTCGGCAGGTACGGAATCGAGTATGCGGCGGACGTCTGGCGCGAAGCCCATGTCGAGCATGCGGTCCGCCTCGTCCAGCACGAGGACACCGACACCCGCGAAGCCCAGGGTGTGGCGGCGGAGGTGATCGAGGACTCGCCCCGGCGTCCCGACGATCACNNAGCATGCGGTCCGCCTCGTCGAGGACTAGCACTTCGAGCTTGGAGCTGTCCACGTGTCCGCGGCCCATGTGGTCCAGCAGGCGTCCGGGTGTCGCGATCACGATGTCGACACCCCTCCTGAGCGCGCGTGTCTGGGGCTCCATCCCGACGCCACCGTAGATCGCGACGGCGTGCAACCCGGTGTGGCGGCCGTAGGCCCGCGCGCTGTTCAACACCTGCTCGGCCAGCTCACGGGTCGGCACCAGCACGAGCGCCCTGAGCGTGCCGCGCGGGCCGGTCTCGAGACGCTGCAGTATCGGCAGCAGAAACGCCGCCGTCTTGCCGGTTCCCGTCTGGGCGGAACCGACCAGATCGCGGCCTTCCAGGCCGACCGGGATCGCTTGCTTCTGAATCGGGGTGGGCTCCTCGTAGCCCTGCTCTTCGAGAGCCCGCAACAGTCTGGGCGCGAGGCCCAGTGATTCGAACGACATCGTTTGGAGACACTCCTCACGGTGTATGCACATGCGTACGGGGCGACACCTGTGTCGCCGGAACGCGATGCTCTCGTTGTCTGAACCTGAGGAGTGAATCGACGTGCGGCGCGCCGCTATCCAATCCTAAGCGGGGACCGTCTGCGGAAGGCGAGAAGATACCAGCTTGCGGTTCGTCTTACGGGGAGAAAGGTACTCGGGAATGTGAGTAGGCGCCAGCCCGCGGGCGTGAGCGACTTCTCGGGTGGGCGTCCCTCACAGCAAGTCGTCGATGGAGCAGCCCTCCACTTGCCCATCGATGATGCGTCGCCCGAACTCACAGCAGCCCGCGATGGCCTCCTCTTCCGTGGCGTACGTGGTGGGGCCGCTGAAGGACCGCACGGCCATCGGACCGCGAATCAGCAGATCGAGCGTCCAGCGTCCGGACCCGCGTATCTGAAACGTACGCGCCGTGATTGTGAAGCCCTTATAGGAGGTAGGAGCCAACAGGAGATCCGAGTAGGGGACACTTGAAGTATACCGCTTGTGTCGGCGGAAGGGTGAGACCGCCGCCACTCACGGCGCCTTGCTGCTATCTTTTGAGGGGTCCACCACTGCTTCACCACACCTTCTGGGAATCCTGCTGATGGCACGCAGAGCCATTGCATTGATCGTTCTGCTGGCGGCCGTTCTCCTCGTCCTCATCGGCCTTCCGGCGCTCATCAGACTCGTCGCGGACTGGTACTGGTTCACGGCGGTTCAATTCGAGTCCGTGTTTTTCACCGCCCTGTGGACCAAGCTGGTGGTTGGGTTCGTGGTGGGACTCATCGTCTTCGCCTTCTTCGTGCTCAACCTCCGCTTCACCCAGCGCGGTCTGGTGCCCGACGGAGTCATCGCCAACCTGCGTGCCAGCCTGCCTCGCGTAGATCTCACGCGGCTGCTGCGACTGTTGGTGTGGCCGGTTGCCGCACTGTTCGCGTTCCTGTTCGGCGCCGCGGCCTCGAGCGCCTGGCTCACGCTGCTGCAATTCCTCCATCGGACGTCGTTCGACGTTGCCGAGCCCGTGTTCGGCCGGGACGTCGGGTATTACGTCTTCACGCTCCCCACGGTCGCGGTAGCCATCGGGCTGCTGATCACGGTCACCGTGATCGCGCTCGCGGTCACGTCAGCCCTGTACTTCATCCGGCGCGACATAGTGATTCGCGGTCGGCGCGTGATGATCGAGCGTTCGGCGGAGCTCCACCTCGCGCTCCTGATCGCACTGTTGTTTGTCGGAACTGCAGTAAATGTCTGGTTTGTGCGGATTCCGTCGCTGCTTTACTCAACGACCGGGCCCCTGCTTGGGGCGAGCTACAGCGACTTGGCCGTGCAGGTACCGATGCTGCGAATCGCGGCCGTCGTGGCGCTGCTCGCGGCGGCGTTCGTGGTGGTCGGAGCACGCGGCCGACATCTGGTACGCAACACTGCTATCGGAATAGTGGCGTACATAGCGGTCGGCATCGTGGGCGCGCTCGCCACTACTGCGATCCAGCGCCTGGTGGTCATTCCCAACGAACTCGTGAAGGAGACGCCCCAACTCCAGCACCACATCGCGGCGACGCAGCGCGCATGGGGGCTCGACGGGGTCACGATCCGCGATCTGAGCGGTGAGTCCAGACTCACGCTCGCGGACATCGAGGCCAACAGCGGCACGATCGCGAACGTCCGGCTGTGGGATCGGGAGCCGCTGCTGCAGACTTTCGGACAGCTGCAGGAGATCCGCACCTACTACGACTTCGTGTCGGTGGATGACGATCGCTACTGGATCGACAACCAGTACCGGCAGGTGCTGCTCTCCCCGCGGGAACTCAATTCGGCGTCGTTGCCCACGCGGACCTTCATCAACGAGCGGCTCACCTTCACCCACGGCATGGGGCTCACACTGGGTCCCGTGAACGCGGTGACGCTGCAGGGTCTGCCGGTTCTGTTCATCAAGGACCTGCCGCCCGCCTCGGACGTCTCGCTCGAGGTCACGCGTCCCGGCATCTACTACGGCGAGATGTCGAGCGACTACGTGTTCGTGAACACCGGACAGGAGGAGTTCGATTATCCGTCGGACGAGGGGAACGTATTCACGGAGTACGCGGGCACGGGGGGCGTGCCGGTCTCGTCGCTGTTGCGGCGGGTGATTCTCAGCGCGCACTTCGGCTCCATGAAGATCTTGTTCTCGCAAGACATCGGGAGCGAGAGTCGCGTGCTGTACCATCGCAACATTCGGGAGCGGGCGGTGAAGGCGCTCCCGTTCCTGCGCTGGGACAGCGATCCCTACCTGGTGATCACCGAGGCGGGACACCTGAAGTGGATCCTGGATGCCTACACCGCGAGCGGGCGCTACCCGTACTCGCAGCGGCTCAGGGACGGCACGAGCTACATGCGCAACAGCGTGAAGGTCGTGATCGACGCGTACGACGGGGATGTGAGGGCGTACATTGCCGATCCCGCCGATCCGCTGATCCAGACGTACGCCAAGATCTTCAGCGGGATCTTCCTCCCGATCGACGAGATGCCGGCCGACGTGCGGGCGCACGTGCGCTACCCCGAGGATCTGTTCCGCGTCCAGACCACGCTGTACACGACGTATCACATGAGCGAGCCGGCGGTGTTCTACCACCGCGAGGACCAGTGGCAGATTCCGGCGCTGGCGCGGGGGGAGGAGGGAAGGGACCGGTTCATGCGGCACATCATCATGAGGCTGCCGGGGGAGACCCAGGAGGAGTTCATCCTCATGACGCCGTTCACCCCGCGGGGGAAGGACAACCTCTCGGCCTGGATGGTGGCGCGCAACGACGGCGAGCACTACGGGCAGATCGTCGTGTACCGCTTCCCCAGGCAGAGCCTCGTATTCGGCCCGACCCAGGTTGTGAATCGGATCAATCAGGACACCGAGATCTCCCGCCAGGTCTCCCTGTGGGACCAACGCGGATCGCAAGTGATCCGCGGCAACCTGCTGGTCATACCCATCGAGGAGTCACTGATCTTCGTGCAGGCCCTCTACCTGCGTGCAGAAGGCGGCCGGATCCCCGAGCTCAAGCGCGTCATCGTTGCCTATGAGAATGAGGTGGTGATGGAGGAGACGCTGGATCGGAGCCTCGCGCGCTTGTTCGGTGGTCTGCCGGCGGGTGAGACGCAGCCCGCGCTGCTAGCCGCGGCCGCCGCCACTGAGGAGGCCCCGGCCGCCGCGGGCGGCGTGACGGATCTGGTGCGACAGGCCGCGCAGCACTATGAGGCCGCCATCGCAGCACAGCGGAGAGGTGACTGGACACGTTACGGTGAAGAGATGCGCATGGTCGGCGAGCTGCTGCGGCGCCTGGCGGAGTTGACGGGAGAGCGCTGAGGGGAGCCGCACAGGACGGCGCTCCGGCCTCGCTCCCCCGCTACTGCGTCGTCTGGCTGGGCGTCACCGGTTGCTCCCCGCCGCCCATCATCAGCTCCAGCCGCTCCAGCGGCACCTCACCCTTTGCCCAGTCTCCGAGCACCTTCCCAGTCCTCAGCACCACGAACCGATCTCCCACCGGGTAGGCGTGGTGGGGGTTGTGAGTGACGAAGACCACAGCCACGCCCTGCTCTCTGAGTCGCGCCACGTAGCGCAGTGTGATGCTGGCCTGCTTAACACCCAGCGCCGCGGTGGGCTCGTCCAACAGCAGCACCCTCGCGCCGAAGTAAACCGCTCGGGCGATTGCCAAGGCCTGCCGCTCGCCGCCGGACAGGGTGCCCACCGGCTGCGAGGTGTCCCGCAGCTCGATCCCGATCTCGGCGAGCTGCTCGCGCGTCACGCGCTCGCAAAGCTCCACGTCGATGCGGCGCGTAGGTCCCCATCCCTTGGTCGGCTCTGATCCCAGGAAAAAATTGCGCCACGCGCTCATGAGCGGGACCATTGCCAGGTCCTGGTACACCGTCGCGATGCCCCGCTCCCGCGCATCGCGAGGGGAGTCGAAATCAACCACGTCACCATCCACTAGGTACCGCCCCGCGGACGGCTTGTGCGCGCCGCACAGGATCTTGACG
>JABAOF010003081.1_pt2 | contig 65470 bp, 34 predicted proteins | sample 7062171 | NCBI WGS metagenome assembly JABAOF01 (sample SAMN14538628, study PRJNA623070) | marine sediment metagenome | biome: marine biome [ENVO:00000428]; feature: marine pelagic biome [ENVO:01000023]; material: deep marine sediment [ENVO:00002113] | place: India: Gulf of Khambhat ...
ATGGCTGAGAGCCGGGAGGATTATTTTCAATTATTCTGGACGGACCGGGCCATTACCCTGGCTGCTTATTCCAGTCAGGCTTCTTTGCGGGAAAGGGCTGCGGCTGACTTCCCGGAAACTGATCCCTCTGCATTGGGTTTATTGCTGCGGTTGAAGACAAGAATTTCCAAAGCCCGGCCTTTATCGTTTCATGCGAGTCCTATGACTCAACCGCTGAGGCACCGAGAAGTACGTCGAATAAAAGAAGGTGGGTTTAGTGGTATATATATCACCCGGCGCCAGGAAGATATGGGTGATATTTTACTCAGCGAGTTTGTTAATCCACCGGTGGTGTTGGCAGACCGGTTGATTAACAATGGTTACCTGGCGCTGCGCCGCCAGGCGAAGCGGGAGAAATTGCGGGATGTAATGGTGCTGGGTTTGATGCCTGCTGAAGTCCAGCCCAAACTGAGTGTTGATTTTATCAAAGCGTGCTGGTTGGATTTTATCAGTCGATTTGGCATGATGTTGATCCAGAACCGCAGGGTGCGCAGCGAATTCCGCTGGCTGGAAGGGGACCGGTTCGGAGGGATACGCAGTTGTCATTTTTTACTGCAAGACCTGGCGCCCGGGTTTATAGAAATACCGGTTGAAGGGGATTGGCGACCACTGTTTCGACGGGAATTTTTAACCGCATTGGGGTGGCTGCCCTTATACCTGGACACCCGCGGCAAATTTGAACCGGTTTCAGAGGATGATGGCAAACCGAAATACCAGCCGTTACAGGAAGGAGTCAAGCAAGTGAGGAGGGGTGATCTCGAATCCGCACAACAGTGGGCGTTTGCGGCATGGCGGTCGCAAAAAGAGAATTTGCTGTGGGCTTTTCATGAACCTGATAAACCGGTTTTAAGCCCACAACAAGAAAAAAGATTGGAGATTGACCGGTTTGCTTTTGTTCACCTGATGTTATTTTTACCGGCAGGGAAACGTCATGAGGGGGGTGTTTCCATGTCGGGTGCGGCAAGGCTGGGGGCATTGTCCAGCGGATTTGGCATCAGCAATATACCGGGCCGAAGTGTTAGTGTTACCTGGGTGCCGGAGCAAATCAATGTATCCAGGGAGTGGGCCTTTGATTGCCGCGAGAAACGGGACTCCCTGCTTTTTTCGCGAGAAAAACCAGTACAGAGAATAAATGGTCATTATATTGCCGGACGACTGGTCCAGGCCTGGCGTGATTATTTGTTAAAGGAACTTCGAAATGGATAACGATTTTGAATATTCTTACCTTGATCAATTATCCCCCACTGAAGTGTTTCGACTGCTGACAGCAGCGGCAGAGAAATTCCAGGGGCAGTATTCAGACATAAGCAGTGTGCGGATTATTTTTTCCGGCACTGCGCCTTTTATATTCGTGGCCCTTGAGGTACCGGACCCTTATGCGGATGAGAACAAGACAGCCATGTCGGAGGCTCAACGGGAGGTGTTTAAAAGCCTGGTGGAGGGGTTTAAAGAGATGACCGGCCGCGGTGAACGATACCATTCGCCGGAGGGTGAAAGTAAACCGCTGCTTGAAGGGATTGCCTGGCTGCTGTTAAAAAGTGCCAACGAAGCGGATGAAAGAGAGGCTGCCGGAACAGACGAATACCTGGTGGTGACCCGTGTTATTGATGAGAGTGAAGCGGAGGTGCTGTTTAAGAACTTATCTTTTCATGCGACCTCTACCCGGGTGAGCGCCTGGGAGAGCAGCGGTGCTACTGGTGTTGGTGGTTACCGTTATTTGTTTCACTTGAAGCACGACAGTCATAGGAAGTCTTCGTTCCTGAGTCTCGGGGCTGGTGGTATTCTTGAAGGGTGCTGCATACTAAGGGGTTTTGAAATAGACGGTCTTATAACCTTTTTGCCGCTGGAGAGCCCCCCTGATGAGAGAAAGTTGAAATATTTTTGCCGTTTATTGGACAGGGCGCCTGGATTGTTTGGGAGCGGTGAAAAAATAAAAAAGGATTCTGAGTCTGGTGGTTTGTTGGCTGCTGTGCTGGAGTGGCCGGAAGCAAAGGATTCGGCAGAACTTGAACTGGAATTTTTGTATCTAGTGGGACTGCGGTTTTTTCAGCAGGAGTATTTCACCCGGCGGAAAGTGAGCCATGCCAGGTTTGAGTATATGGAGTTAAAGGAGAGCCGCCGGAGTCTTGAGGGTTTAGGGGAAGCAATAAATAATGCCGAGCCTTATGTGGGGTATCGCCTGGAGCTGCGTCCCACCAAATACCTGGAGAAAAATGATCTGCAGCGTTTACATGAGCAGAAAGCCCGGCTTGAATACAACCTGGCTTATTTAGAGACATTAATGAAACCCCATCCGGTTTTGATGCGGTTCACTCAAAAACAATTACCTGCATTGGCGGCTGAGCTTCGCAGTTTTCCTTTGCAGGTGATTTACGAAGGGAGCATTAAGTACGGTTTCCAGGCAACAGAGTCTGAGCCTGCGGGGTATCATTTTATTTTGATAGACCCTGCTGAAGCGTCAAAGCTGGAATTGGACCCGCTGCTGTTGTTCCAGGACCTGGATGTTCCCCATATCCGTTTTCACCTGGACCCGTTTTGGGCGCGTCATTACTTTGAAGTAAAGGACATCGGTACCAGGGGTAGGGGAGCGTTGGTTTTTGTACCTGAAGGCTGTGCCCTTTTTCCTTCCATACACAGTTGGAACCGGGGAAATATGGAGTACTTCCTGCGGGAGACCATGGAAGAATGGTTCCGGGAACGGTTGAAAGGGACAACCATTCCTGACCGGCCCCTCTATATTTTCGACGGTGAACCCCGGCCAAAAGCTCCTATTTACGTTTCCGTGCTGGACCAGGAGCGGATGGAACCGCTGCATACCCGGCTGGGATGGATCAATGACAATTTAATTATTAATCATGTCATAGAAAAAGAAGGCCTGATTGAAGAGATGGCCAGGGATATCACCTGGAGTGAACTGACCCAAAAAATAAAAACGCGCAGCGGAGAAATCCGGCAAGATTTTATGGAAACGGCTTTAGATGTGGGTAAACAAATGGCTCAAACCACCAATGAGATGACCCGCGTACTGACTGCTGAAATTGAACGTACGGTAAAGGAGACGTTTCGAATGATGCAGCGGATTCGAAAAATGGATGAACGACTCCGGGAATGGGACGACGTAATGGAAGATATGGAAAACGTCCTGCAAGAGATTCGCAAAAAACGACAAAGTATTTCCTATCAAAAAGGTTTAGCTAAAAATGAATTCTGGCGTATGGAACAAGAGGTGGAACGAGAGATAAAACACTCTGAAAAACGGCGCCAGGAACTTCAAGAAAAGATAGACGAAGAAATCAAGAAGATGCGGGAAGCCAGTAAAAGCCTGAAGGCAAGGTTAAGAACATTAAAATTATAAAGGTTAAGGTTGAGGTTAAGGTTGAGGGAAAAGAAATTAATGGCTATATTCGATTTATCAGTACCTGGTACTTTGTTTGTATATGCATGTGCATTTTTTGATGATTTTTCAAGCCTTTTAAGGAATTCCTCAACCTCAACCTCAACCTCAACCTCAACCTGAATCTTTTAACGATGTCTGAATTTACTGAGAAACTAAAAGAACCGTTTGAGGAGCAGTTGAATTACCAGCTCTCGCGGTTGAACAGCGCCGTGGATGAGATAGAGGCGCAGCGAGAGATTGTTACCCAATGGCCGGCTCGAAAAAAGCGTATTGTTAATGGAATCATATTGCCAATCCAAAGATGGACAGCGATGCTGAAAAGCATGACCAGGCCCCTGAATGTGCGGCCGTATAAACGTGAAAAAAAACGCCTGCTTCGGGCTAAAAGCTTAACCTGGTTCCACTGGCGCGGCTTTATGGCAAAATCTCAATTAACACTGCTGAGATTACTCAATATTATACGCATCCTCTTGATTTTGAGCTTTTCCATTGGCACAATACTGCTGGTAGGCTATTTGATCGTAAAAGTTTTCGGTCTAATAGGAGGAATAGGTTAGGAGAAATTCCAAATTCCAAATTCCAAACAACTCAAAAGAACTCTTAAAGAGCTTTGGTATGAAAAACTTCTATTCATCATTACTTAAATCCATGCCTATGCAAGCCAGGCCTCGTCGTTCGCGGACGCCTCTGCGCGTTGGTTTGCTTATTACTTTGGGCTTTTTCGTTGCTCTTCCCATTTTTATCATCGTCACCCGTGCCCTTCCCAGAGAAGGAATCGGGCAGGTGTTTTATTGGATTCATGATCATATTTTCCTGCCTATCAAAGGGTATACCTATACGTTGTTTTATCCTTACAGCATAAGCTGGTGGGGGATGTTTTTGACGGTGCTTGTTGCCTGGGTAATTGCTTATCTCCTGATGACTTCATTTACCAAGGACCCCCATATTTATGTTTTGCGTCGGGTAGTCCGCCGAAATGTGCGGCACCGTATCCTGGTTAAAACCAGTAAATGGCTAAAGAAATGGAGACTCCATCCGGTCCTGCTGAGGGCAGTCACGGACATGGAAAGAAAAAACGCTTTGAACCGTCTGGCTACTGTGCCGTTAACCGGTGTGGATGAGGGTATGTGTAAACGGGTGGTTCGGCTGACACAACTGTATATTAACCTGATTACTTTACCACCTGTGGTGGGGGATGACGTATACCTGGAAGCGGCTGAATGCTGGCATGAAGCCTACTTGCAGTTGCGTATTCGCTGTCAGAAAAACCCTGGTTCCGAGACGCTCAAAACATTGGTGACCGATCTGGCCAGCGATCTTGAAACCATTGTTTTACCGCTGCTTAACTTTAGAGACAACGAAGTACTTAAGGATACATCAGAAAAAAAGGCCGGTTTTGATGTTTCCACGGTGGTGTTGGATTTGCTTTTCCTGGCTTCGCTGCATAACAGCAGCCTGGCAGCTCAACTGTCGAGTACTACAGTTGCCGGCAGCCCGGAAGCAGTAAAAAGAGCTGTTATCGCACGGCTGGGAGCGTCTGTGGCTCAAAGACGGTCTTTAATGGATGAGATACGTTCCCGTTTGGAGAAAGAAGACCCGGATAGAGAAATAGAGATACTTGAAGCCTATAAAGATTATAAGACCGGTACTATTTCTACTGCTGCCAGGTTAGCACTTTCTACAGCCCTGGAACTGTCCGCGCTGGTGGAGCAGGTATCCATCGGGTTGGGATATATGGAATCTATGGAAATCCTAGATTTTGTGTTGAACAGCCTGGAAATGGAAGACCCGCGGGTGGAAATGGTACAACCTCTGGTCTGTTTTCCCGGGCCTGCTCATTACCGCCTGTGTGCTGAATTGTTAGAATTGGAAATAAAAACGTATGAAGAGACCTGGCAGCAATCGGTTTTAAGTGAAAGCGGTCATGATCTTATTACCCCTGCCGATTTTGAACTGGCGCGAACCCGTGTTCGTACCCTCTACCACGCGTCAGGCCCTGATCTTGATGTAAACCACGAAGCCACGAAGGACACGAAGGGACACGAAGATGAATAAAATCTGGGATCATTTGGGGCGTACAGAGGACAGACGTGTCGAGGCTGATTTTCGCAGTCTTAGGATACCTTTTCGCAATCGTCTTGACGCGGTTTGGTTTGTGCTCTTGATCTCTGTTCTTTTTATACTGGTTGGATGGTGGTTGATTGGTGTAGTGGTAGGTCAATGGTTTGGAGCTTTTGAACCACCGGCTGTTCAGCCTGTGGCTGACCAGCGGATTCTCACCAATATCCGGGACAATATTCGTGAAAATCCCTTGTTGGATGCCGTGTTTCACATGCCGGAGGACTGTATTTACATCTCCCAGAAAGGTGGTATGCTGCACCGTTATAATCCTTCCACCGGGCTGTGGTCAACGGAGACGCCATTCTCGAAATCTTCAAAGGGTCAAATGTTGGAACCGGACATAATACTTTTGCGGTCCGGTTGTGGGACTGATCCGTTGTCCAATCGTTTCCGGGAATGCACGGATGAAGGGAATGTATGGGGTTTAACCGCCAATGGAGGCCTGGTACGGCGCAGTGAAGGGCGTTGGCAAGTGGTAAAGAGCGACTCGCTTTTCATCGGCTCCGGGGGAGAACCGGTAGAACAGGGGCAGTTGACGTCTGCGGCTATCTCACCAGACAACGAGTGGTTAGTGGTGGGGACAAAGGGAAATGGTTTTGGTATTTATCATTTAAAAAGTCATCGCTGGCTGCAGCTTAAGGAAGATTTTCTCAACATGCTTCCTTCACCGACGGTAACTCATATTGCCTGGTGTCATGATCGTTTCTGGGTTGGGGGTCCGGGAGGATTGGTATCTTTGCAGCCGGATTTTCGGCTTCCTGCTCTTTATTCGCTTCCAGAAATTACAGGTATTATCCTGGACCTGGAAGTGGACCAGGTGGGGCGGTTGTGGGTATTGGAGAAGCGTAAGTGTGTGAGCGGTGGTGTGAATTGTCTTCGCCTTTCCAGGTTTTCATTCCAATACGATGGGCAGCCCCCGGAATTGCTGGTGGATGAAACGAATATTTTCCCGGACCTCACCCTTGAGGACTTCCATTTTGCCCGGTACTGGGGAGACCGCAGTCAGAATCGGCTTATTGTGGCGGGAAGTGGCGGGGTTTTTTCTTATGATGCACGACTGCATAGTTGGGATCGCCACTTCAGCGGGACTCTTACTACTATTTTACCTTTTCCTGAGGGTGATAGGCGGGGGTTTTATTTTGGTTATATTGGTGGTATTGGTGTTGTGTCTGACAGTCGCCATCAACCCTGGAAAAAGCCAGATAAACGCTGTACGATCTGGCAGCTTCCCGGGCCTTATGCGCATGAAAAAATTGTAAAACTGGGATACGGCAAATATGGTAAGAACAAGGATGTATTGGCTCAAGGTCTTTCGGGTACGTTATTCGCCATTGATCAAAAACAAATCAGGAAGAAAGATAAAGCTAAAGACAGTTTGAGGGTGGTTTTCAAAGGTGAGCGTTCCGGGTTGGAACCCGGGGATTTCATTTCTGCTGCAGCGTTTGGGGACAATATTATTTTTAGCAGCGGTGAAAACAAAAATGCGTCAAAGGTTATGATTCACAACGTTGTAAACCGCACGTATAAAGATATTCCTTATAAATCACTTCCGGCCTGGCTGCGGCATCCGGACTTAACGATTACTGCTTCGGGTGACCAGGTGTATGTGGTGGTTCAGCGGAAGTGGGATGCCCAGGTTTTGCGGATACCGGCAGAGGATGCAGCGGAGGCTAATTTCCGGGCAGGTGTTCCCATGGGCACGATTCCCGGCAAGGTCATTCGGGCGCTGGATTGGCAGGGAAAAGGAGTTGGCCTGCTGACTGATCCTACCTACAGCAGCGGCCGTTTATATCGTTTTGCTCCCCACAGGGAAGCCCTGACAGGCATTAAAGCAAGTGACATAAACGTCAAACGTACGCCTATCCTGGATGTGGCTCCTTGTAACGATGGGAAAGGCATGATAGTAGCTACGTTGGGGGGACTCCTGGATTATGACTATCCCAGCCGTTCCTGGGTAAGGTACTATCGGTATGAGGGTAACTCTGTTCCGCAAGAGGTGGTGCATTGCAATAACAAATCGTTTATGAGCACCCGCCAGGGGCGGCTGCTGGAATTGACCTCTGTGGGGAAATTCAAGGGTCGCATCGGCGGTCAACGGGGTTTTGATATAACGGATAACCGGATCAGCGATGTGCTGGTCAGGAATGAGAAATTGTACATTGCGGGAAATGGATGGATAAACCTCTATGATACGAATTTGCGCCGTATTATTGACCGCTGGAAGCTGACAGACCGGGGAGCGGTGATTTTAGTGGATATTACTAAAAAAGGGCAGCCCGTGGCGTTGTGCAATGGGAAAGCCAGCATCGGTACCCGGGTGCTGGATGCTTCGGCGGGCCGTGTACTTAACCTTGCTGCTGATAACGACTATATCTGGACTGTCAGACAAAAGGGCAAAACCGGCCAGGGCACCAGGTATTTGAAACGGTATGACAAAGATGACCTATTTGCCGTTAAATGTTTCTTCTATAATCCTTATTCCGGGAGGGGGGTCACCAGTATTTTTGATGCAGCGGCCCTCCCGGACGATACGGTAGCAGTTTCTACCAATAATGGAATTCGTTTTTACAACCCGGCATCCCGGTCATGGTACCAGAAGGTACTCCGGGACCCCATCCCCCCGGGTTCACGGGGAGGCCAGCTCTATGTGATGGACAGGTACCTGGTTTTTGTGGCAGAACGGAGAGAGGATTTCGAAGTGTCGGCGGTGCATCTTGGTTCTTTTCGCTTACCAGCCAGTTATTCCGATGATCCGGTGCTTATCGGTGGAACACTGCGCAACGTCCAATCATATACGGTTGACCCGGATGGGGGACGAATGGCATTTATCAACAAAGATGGGACGGTTAGCGAATGGTATGCCGGTGTGGAACCGCAGGTACTTCCAACGCCCAAAAGGGAGCCGCTGTCTACTAGCTTGAAACGGGTGGCCGGCCGCATTACCGGTGATGGAAAATCCGGTTCCCTGATTTTTACCACAGACAACATGAGACGTCTCTGGAAGTACGATTTGCTGCATCGATCCTGGACTGAGATTCCCCTGAATATTCCCATGCTTATGAAGGACGACCCGCTGGTAGAGATGGATATCTCTAAACAAGGGGACCATGAAGTCATCATCGGCAAAACCCAAAAAGGGAAATTCTTACGGGGCAGTTTTAAATCGCCGCTGGATGCAATAGAGGTCAGAAAGATGGGATTGGAGCCGTTGTTTATACCTTCTTCCGGGTTAAACGCCGACGGTGGTGACCTGCTGGATGTGCAGCAGCGAGAGCTGGGGCATTGGACATTTGTACTTAAGGATCGCATCAAGTACTATGACCCCATCAATCGCCAGTGGAGCGCTGAAATTGTCATCCCCGGGAGCACGGGTTCTTTGGCGTACTGCCAATTAAAGGACCGGGGAGTTGTTGTTTCGGATTCCCGTGAGGGTCGAACCTGGTGGGTGGCTCATCAAGAAGGAACCCACCCCCTGACATTTGCGGGTTACCGGCTTAATCCCAATGAAACCACGGCCCTGGACGATAAGGGCACCATATGGAGATTTGCCGGTAATGGGACATTGTTCCGTGTGCCACTGCCTGTTGAAGGGAATTACAAACCCCCGCGGGGGGCTCACGAAACGCCTTTCTTGATTGATTCCCGGAAAATAAAGGGAGCGTTTGCCTGGGACCGGCGCATTCTTTTTGATACATCCGCAGGAATACGGGTACTGGATACGGTGCTGCGGCAGGAGATGCCATTGAGCGGTGCTGTTAAAAACATGACCGGGATCAAGGAAGTCCTGGAGGAGGGGAGACAGGTGTGGATACGCACCGGGGCAGACCGGCTGCTGCTGCTGGTAGTCCTGCAGGATAATACCCTGGATTGGAGGATATTCCCGGGTAAAATACCGGCATTGGAAGAAGCAGTAGAACGGGTCCGGGGCCCGGAGGCGGTCCCGGGCCGCAAGTTAAAGAATCAATGGGACAAACTGAAGCAAAAGATGGCACGGCTGTCCAATGGACAGGAGGCCTATGATCCGGTCCTGCAATTGGCAAAGGATAATACCGGGCAATTAATCGTGGAGCGTCCCGGCGGACGGGAGCTGCTGGCCCCTTATGGGACGCTGCGGGTAGATGATCTGCCATCGGCACTTGATGTGGGCTGGCTCCGCTGGAAACGAAAAACCAAAACCTTTGAAATCAAAACCCCAACAGCCACCCTGACCATGACCCCGGGTGAATGTATCAAAAATAAAAAATTAATTTTCGAGGATGTCGATGCCATACTGGTAAAGGACTCAAACCTATGGTATGCAGCCAACCGCCACGGTATCTGGAACTACACCAATAAGGATTTAAGACTTACGGATTCATATATTACATTTCAGCCCATAGACTGGAGCCAACCGAAGGGAGCAGCGCATGGAATGTTTATTACCAGGGACGGGGTGTACAATGCGGATGGTAAATCAGTACCGGGACCCCGGCGAAACCACCGCGTCACATTTGGGGATGTAACGCTTACTGAAAGTATCCGCCAGGGGGGCATCCGGGGTCAGGTGAAAATTTCCGGTGGGAAAGGTACTTCCCGGTCTATTGATGCGTTTTCCCATCGAGGTTTTATTTGGGACCAAAATAAGCGGGGGCTTGCCTATGGGGACGCTGGTTTGCTGGTTCACAGCGATGCCGGCATTCACCCGGTAGACAGCTATACCGGCTTTGAAACCCTGCCGCCCCGGGCTTCACAGGGGCAGTTGTACTCCAGGGAAACCGGGAAACTTTTTGTTCAGCAGGGTCAAACCTGGTATCAACGTACAGGACCCTCTAAATGGGTCCGGGCGCCTGCTGATCCCAGGGACAACCGGGAGATGGTAAACAATCGCACCTGGAAATGGGAGATGCGCAATGGTAAGCTCCATATCCAACTGAAGGGTAATTCTTTTGATTTCAAACTCATTTCCGGCAATGCCGGTCTTGCTTTTACATCGGACCTGTTGAAAGATGCGGCTGCGATTGACAACCGGTTGATGGTGATGAGCGAGGCTTTTTTTGAAGAAGCAGCCCCGTCCGCTGAATTGGTGGATATGCAGGCGTCCCGTTCCCGGGCGCTGCCCTGCCGCAGGCTCCAGGTTATCCGCTATGGCAGCGGTCCTGATGACCTGCTCCTGCATGCAGCCGACGGAAAGAGATATTACCGCTGGAATAGTACTTCCCGCCAGTTTGAGCCAATAAAAAATATCGGTGTCTTCCTGGCTAATAGCCTGTTGGCACGTATCCCCTCTGCTGAACCCAGGCTGCGATTTGTCCGTCAGGCTTTCGGGAGAATCAAAAAAGAAATCCGGGTGAAAGATGCAGGGGGAATCGCTTCCTGGGAACCGTTTGACTTCCGGGGCAAAAATAACCATTTTCCTTTTGATGGGGTAACTGCCATTGCGGCTGGAAAGGATGAGTTATACGTGGGAACCGAAGCCGGGCTTCAGGTGTATACCGGTAACCTTGACACCGGACTGGGTAACATAAGTGCGTTTTACCAATTGCGGGGTGGGTCGTCGAGGTCGACAGGCCCTCTGAGACCGGTGATAAAGGTTGGCAACCCGGTGAATAAACCGGGTGTGGTGATGGCTTATTCTTCTGCTCAATGCATTGAAAAGCCCGAAGGAGGAAGCTTCCGCGTTTGCAGCAGCCCATCGCCGCTGGACCAACGGCTGCGCCTGCAAACCGATTTCTGGCAATTCGTGGAACGCGGCGGCAGGGTGGAAGGTCAATACAAAGATGAAAAAGGCCGGTTTCTATCTGAAGAGATTGCCATTATTGACGGCCGTTTCCCCCATGACTATATCCAGGATATCGCTGTTTACGACGGGTATGTATTTACCCTCTGGTACAACAACTTTAACAGTTGGATTTCCCGTCATCCTATTGATACCGTTGGGCTAAACCGGAAGGTGGTGAATTACAACACCCGGTTCATCACTGTCCAGCGTTTCATTAACGTTCCCCATGAGATCGAGGTAAAAGGGGCAGTGATTTCCAGCGGGTTTTACGTGGAAGGAAAGGGTAAACGAATATGGCGGTACTCGGCCACGAACTCTTCACCTCCCTGGAAAGAAGTCACGGACCCGGTTGTAGTTAAGGGTATATTGGAATATGCAAACCGGCCGCCTATTGTTAACCGTAAACAGTTTCGGCTCCTGGCCCCTGAACAAAACAGGGGAACCCCCTTCCCTGGAAATAAGAAACCGGTTTTAACGTTTGAATACCGTACCCTGGAGGGGGATTGGCTGCCGCTGCCCTGGGCAAAAAATAGGGTGTGCATCGATAAGTGGACCAGTTTTCTTTTCCTGGATGATCGATTGTGGGCAGCCACATCCTGTGGGCTGGTTTCCTTTTCCCGTGACTCCAGGGGAAATGTCGTACTAGACCTCGATGATGTGATGGTGATTCCCGAACCCTTGATAAAAGATAAAATCCCACTCATTACCGATATAACGGTTGAAGATGATAAAAAGAAATCAGTGATTCTTCGCTGCCAGGGTATGGGACAGACGTTCTACAGGGGCATCCTGGATGGGAAAAAGGATAAAGATGTATTTACCCTTGTTCCCCTGGAAGAAGAAGACGCGTTGGCATTGGCAGACGGTCGCCAGGACCGGGTCCAGGTGGATATCAAGGAAAAGGGAAATGGTTTCTGGGAATGGTTGAAAACAAAACCTACGGAGGATAATCCGGGCCATTTGTTGGGACAGTTGCGGGGAGAAGAGATTCAACTGGTGGGGGGCAGGTTTAGATTCGACAGCATCAATTCCATTGCTTTTTTTCAAAAGGACCGGGTGGAAATCGGTACGGATGCAGGCGGCTGGTACCAGGTTACTCTTCCTGGTGAAGAATTGGCAAGTAAAGAAGATTTACATTTGTCACGGTTTCAGCGCCCCCGGACCCCCGGGGTAAATCCGGCCCTGGTGAAGGAAGTACGAACCAGCCGCACCGATGAGGGGGGACAGGTATTGGGACTGCGCACCCCGGGAGAAGGATTTATCCGATTGGGAAAAGAAGGAATCATGGGTCGAACAGCGAAGTTCCCACAATTCCTGGGCAGTGACGGGTTCTGGCAGTACATGAAAATTGACAGCGATGATGATCCCAACCAGGAGGGAGGGGTGTCTATCATTGCGGTTAAACGTACGGAAACCGGGAGTGGTGTCGGGACCCATACCGGTGCTCGCGCCACTCGGCAGTTAGTAACCGGGCGTTTTAGCGATGATATTGTGTTGGGTCTGCCGGTCAGTGATACGGATGAAAAGGGTCTCTATTACCTGGTACCCACCAGGGCCGGGGTCCTTCGTTTGAGTGGAACCTTTAATCCTTCAACCATTTACCCGGCAGTATCTTCCGCATCCGTACCGGCTGTGCTTTTTGTAGATAGACGCTCGAATCCCAAACAAGCACTTTACCTGGATCAAAATGGATTTCATCCTGTTACCGCACCGGGTACAGCGGTTCCTCAACCAGCACCCCAGGTGCCGTCTGGTGCTGTTATCGTGTCGGTAGAAGAAGGTCCACAGGATTTTATCCGGGTACGGTGGAAAAAAGGAGGTCAAACCGGGCAGCGTGAATATGAACGTGATGAGCGCGGCTGGACGTTGTTCGAACCTGATCATAAGAATCCCAGGAATGAAGAATCCAATACCTTTTTTGTGAATCTGCGGGGTTTCCCAGGATTCCGCAGATTGAACCGAAACCAGTCCTGGATGCGGGTTCGTCTTACTCCCGATCATTTAGAGTTTCTCCGCTATGGGGCAGAGAGTCCTTATAAAATGAATTTACCGGAGCCTTTGAAACTTTTAACGGCCTTTGTAAAGGATAAGCGTTTGCTTGTGATCGGCAGGACCCATCTCTGGGATATCAATTTGGAACGTGCTGTTAAGTAACTGCGGATACGGATGAGAATGTGGGAAAAGTGGACAGATGACAGGTTCTATGTTATCATAACACCCTCAAAGTAAAAAGGGGTTGTTTTGAGATTTAATTATTTAGGGAGGATAACATGTTTTGTCCTGAATGTAAATGCGAATATGTAGAGGGCATCTGGAAGTGTGTTGATTGTGGTGTAGAACTGGTTTGGGAACTACCGCCCGAACCGGGAGCAAAACCGCTAGAACCGGGAGACATAGAGGACGAAGTGGTCCACATTGGCATGTATCGCGATCCGGGCTCCGCTGAGATGGTAAAGGATTTTTTGTTAGAAAACGGTGTTGAAGCGGTACCGGTAGAATACCGATTCGATGGAGTCACCCGGTTATATGTTCCTAAAAAAGATGAGCTGAAAGCAGAAAAATTATTAATGGAATTTGACGGTACCACAGGTGAAGATTCTAAAGAAGACACAACAAATGAGATGGAAACGGAATATGAGGAACCGGGATTTTGGAGATCATATAATAAAATTCGGCAGTCCTATCATAGTATCACATGGTTAATTTTCGGTATCGCATCTATATTTTCTGGAATATATTTGATTACACTTGAGAAAAAATACTATCATGGGATTATTCTAACTGCTGGGGGTGTATTTATCGTTGTATTTGTCATCCGTCGATGGTTTCGTATCTATAAACAGAAGAAGGCAAAAATGCATTATTGATGGTCCCCTTTTTTGATTGTCCCCTTTTTCGCATTATTGCGAAAAGGACCATTTGATTTTATAATATACGATGGATAAAAAATTTCACCCGGAGTTTGCTCAACGGTACAGTGGTATTGCGACCTTCATGCACACTCCGTTGGTTTACGATCCGTCGGAATTGGATATAGCGCTTATCGGCGTGCCCTACGATGGTGCGGTTGAGAACCGCTCCGGCGCTCGCCATGGGCCGCGTGAGATTCGCAATATGTCCGGTATGATTCGGTCCATCCATCACGTTACCCGCATCAACCCGTATAAACTTTGCCGCATCGCAGATATAGGCGATGTCCCTATTACCCACCTTTTCCACCCGGGGGAAGCTCATGCGGATATCACGGATTTTTACCGCAAGGTGCATGCCGCTGGTGTGGTGCCGCTGAGTGCAGGAGGCGACCATTCGATTACTCTCCCGATTTTGCGGGCCATTGCCGCGGATAAGCCTGTCGGTATGATCCAGGTGGATGCACACACCGATACTGCTGATGAGGAATTGGGCTTTAAATTCAGTCATGGTACACCCTTCCGCCGGGCTGTGGAAGAGGGATTCCTTGACCCGGACCGAACAGTACAGATCGGTATAAGGGGCACTCAAAATACGGAAGAGGGCTGGAATTTTTCACTTAATTCCGGTATGCGAGTTATTTTTATGGAAGAGTTTACCAGCCTGGGAGTGGATGCAGTGATTGCGGAAGTGCGGCAAAAGGTGGGCGACGGCTTTACTTATATCTCTTTTGATGTGGATGGGCTGGACCCTGCTTTTGCCCCGGGGACCGGTACACCGGAGATAGGTGGAATTAGCACCAGGGAGGCGCAGGCGTTGCTGCGGGGGCTGCGCGGCCTTAACCTGGTGGGCGGCGATGTGGTAGAAGTAGCACCTCCCTTCGACCCCTCGGGGAATACCGCACTGGTAGGTGCCACTATGATGTACGAAATCCTTTGCCTCCTGGCCGAAAGCGTCAACGTCAACAGGAAAAGACCACAAAGACCTTGATAACATTACAAATTTATTTAACTGTCCCCTTTTCACAGATATTTTTTAGCCACGAAGGAACACGAAGGATTTTTTTTATTTTCCTTTGTGTCTTCGTGACTTAGTGGCCGATAAAACAAAAAGGGAAGGCATATGAGAAAGAACATAAAACAATTGATCCTTATTTGCTGTGTCGTAATTATTGTCTTGTTTATCATCTTTTTGATAAATCAAACGGTTCAACTGGTCAACTTCTGTAATTCCATTCACCCATTGTTCGGAGAAATTGTCAAATACCTTTTAATCGCTGTCTATGCTTTATTAATCATTTTCTCCTTTTACCATTTGCTGCGTCTTCCCAAACCGCTGAAATGGCCTGAAAAAGAAAATACAAAAGAATATAAAGAATTCCTGCTTAAGATCAAACAGCGGTTGATTAAAAACAAAAACCTGTCGTCTCAAATGGTGGACACTGGACTGTGTTCAAAGAAGCTTGAAGCGGATGGAAATGTCCAGGCATTGGAGCACGCCATCAGGGAAGCGGAAAAGGAACTGGATAAACTGGCCAATAAAGATATCAAAACCACGGCCCAGGCTGTTTTTGTCAGTACGGCGGTTTCGCAATCCGGGTCATTGGATAGTATTGTGGTATTCATTGCCCAGGTGAGGATGGTATGGCGTATTGCCAGGGTTTACCATCAACGGCCGGCTTTGCGTGAAATGATCAAACTTTACGCCAATGTGGCCGGTACTTCGTTTGCCGCCAGAGCCATCGAGGATGTGGATGTTGCCGAAATATTCGAGCCTGTGATCAGCAGTTTTAGCGGTGTGGCAGTAATCAATATTGTACCGGTGATATCCATCCTCACCAATTCGATTTTCAGCGGCACAGCCAATGCCTTGTTGACGTTACGAACCGGGATTATTACCCGCAAATACTGCAGCCTGTTCAGTTATTTTGAAAGTAAACGAAAGTATAAAAAAGAAGGTGAAAAACAATTGAGAAAATTTATTCGTGTCTCTGCCATCCGTGAAGCCGGGAAGATATTGGGGGAAGTAATCATGGAACCTTCGAAGCAGGTGTTTAGTGCGCTCCTGGGAACGCTAAAAAAAGCAAAGGACATTCCTGTCAAAGTAGTGGAAGAGGTGGGAAAAGTGTCTAAAGATATCATCACCCGGATTGGCGATTTCTTCAAGAAAAAGAGTGGCGGAGATGAAAGTGATGCACCAGCTTAAGAAAAAAGTGCCCTGCGGGCATAATTTTTAGAAATTTCTACTTGTAAAGGGTTCCAAATGTGGTACAATAGATAGTACGATAAAGGAGATTTACCATGAAGCTAAGCGAAGATATTAAGCCAATCACTTATGTCAAAACTCACTCTTCTGACCTGATCAGAGAAGTTAATACCAATAAACGCCCCATTGTGATTACTCAAAATGGCACAGCACGTGCGGTTTTATTGGACATTGACAGCTATGAAAAGCAAAAAAACACCCTGTTGATGTTGAAATTGGTTGCACAAGGGGAAAGTGATATAAAGAAAGGCAACCTGGTAGAGCAGGAAGAATTTTTTAAAAAAATGGATGAACATCTTGATGTCTGACGTTCTTAATGATGAAACGATTCAAAGTCTATTGGACAAAAGAAGCAACCCTGGATTTGGAAGAGATCGTCGATTACATTTCAAAAGACCGGGATTCCGCTGCAAAATCCATTTATAAAAAAGTTAAATCAAAGTGCAGGGAGTTGGAAACCTCCCCGGAAAGATATCGGCGAGTCCCTGAATTATTGGATATCTACATAGAAAGTTATAGAGAAATCATCATTTCGCCTTATAGGGTGGTATACAAATTGACAAAATCTAATGTATATATTATCGCTGTTATAGATGGAAGAAGAGACTTTGAATCCTTCATCTTTGACAGGTTATTACGGATTAGTACTACAATGTGAAAGAAAAGTAGGCATGCAAGAAATATTTTTTTATAGACCCATATTTTTTATCTCAATACTAAATTACTGCTGCGATTGCTGCGATAATTGATTTCATTACCGCTGGGTAGACGAAATATAATGCTTCAAACACCAATAAGGCCAGCTAAAGAAGCTAAAGCCAAAATAAGGATACAATTCCGGGAAAGTCAACCTTTGAATTTCCAAAGCCCACCCTGGATTTTTCGTTTTCTCCGGGAGAAACTAGTGGTTTCTCCCGTAGAAAAAATTTTTTCTACCGTAGAAAAATTCTTTTCTACCGTAGAAAGTTTTTTTTCTAGGGGAGGAAATATTCGTCTGTACCGGAAATAAGAAAGCGAAGGTATTGTGGAGAGGCAAAAATCTACTCCTTCCAATGATTGTATGACGAATTCCAGCCACTGAATGATGATTTCCAACAATTCGATGACCACTTTCAACAACTGGATAAAAAAGGAGATTATTTAGTTGCAAGTCCCCTTTTTTTGCTTTTTTGCTCTAATTATTTATCTTGGTGGTCAGGAAGGGGACCTCGTTGGCATGAAAGGGAGAAAAACCGCATGGGAGAATGGTTCAAGGGGTGTGGGAAGGTGATTCCTGGGCCGTAGGAAGATGGTTCCTAGGCCGTAGGAAGGGGTACCTGGCCCGTAGGAAGATGGTTCCTGGGCTGTAGGAACGGGTACCTAGGTCGTAGGAAGACACTTCCTTGGCCGTAGGAAGATAGTCCTTAACCCGTAGGAAATGCAGAAAATTTTGTCTGATATTATTACCTTCATGGTTTTCGTTTTCCGGTTTTTGATAGAAAAAAAGTGCCCAAAAGCGGCAACATGTCCTTTTTATTTTTTGAGTTGCTACTGGGAACTACATCGTGTCCGTTTTGGTTTTTGAATTGTCACTGGGAACTACATTTCGTCCTTTTTAATTTTCGAATCGCTACTTATAACTACATTATGTCCTTTTTGGTTTTCAAGTCGCCACATATACGGACATTTTGTGAATTTTTTTTACCAGGATGTTTTTTAGTTGCATGTCCCCTTTTTCTTACTTTGGCATCGTTCTAAAAAAAATCCCGGAGAAAGTTGAAAAAAAATTCTTTTTGTTATATTATTATACTTCAAAAAGGCTTTTAAGTTAAAACAATTTAAAAGAGAAGGAGGGATTTAAAATGAAATGTGGAAGGCAAGATTTACAATTACTCTTCATTGGCATATGTCTGATCCTGGTTTCGATTAATTTTGCTTATGGGGAGAGGAAGGTTGACATGAGCGTCCGGCCGTATGCAATATTAACCCTTAACGACCATATGGAACTAGATGGACTTTTCGACAGTCGATATACGAAAGGTTATAAAATTGGTGTCCATTTAGAGAATGTAGGCGATGAGACTATTTCTAATGTGAAGGTGAGAGCCTCTTTTGAGGATGGTTCCGGGATAGTCCTAAAAAAAAAGGAAAGTGATTCATCAATTACGCTCGTACCCAAAAAATCAGTAAAAGTGCTTTTCGAGGCCAGTTTCCATGGCATTAAGCCTGGCAAATATCCACTGACCCTGGAGGTCTCTGGCAATAAGAATTTCCAGCAGACTATATCGCGCGATGTGTTTGTCATACGCTCAGAGGTTGATCCGAATGATCCTAACAAGTGGGCGATTCATACAGGGGGACCGAAAGGAAAAATCAGCTTTAATAAACCTGAATTCGCTGATGGAAGTAATCTGGGCAGTGCCGGAGCAGTAAGTGCATACAAATGGACGAAAGAGGACGTGCCCAATAGAGGTAAATTTTCTCCTCAAGCTTATAGTGATCCCTGGTGGAAGGTGATTGGGAGCATCGCACCGGTTGGCAGAGTTCAGACCGCCATCGATGAGAGAATTGCTAGTGTGTGTGGAGCGGATTATGGGGATACGATCAGAAGTATTGTAAGAGCTTCGTTTTCTGCCTCCGCTTTAGTGGTGACTTCAGATGAAACCGATCCCTTTCGCCAAGGACAGGAGAACACTTACCCGGGGCCTGACGAAATCACTACAAAAGAAGAGGTGGAAGTGTCCATTGATTACCCATCGGAACCTGTGGTGGGAACAGGATTTATCGCTGTTGTACAGTGGACATATACACGCACCACGAATGTTAAAACTTATCCACCACATAAATCCAAAAAACAAGTGCGTAATACACATTTTATTAGGAGACCTGAAATTAAAATTAAACGTCGCAAATCCGGGGATGAAAAGGTTTTTATTATTACAGCACGAACCCGCACCCCCAGGGTGAGGAATAATGAGGCTCATTTTGTTGCAAATCTATTCAAGGCCAATGATACACAGTTAAAGGAAGTTGTTCAATCGATTGTTCTTCGAGATGATGGACATCAGGGTGACCGGAAAGCCGCAGATGGTACCTACACAGGAATAGTATCCTCCCACGACTTGCCTATTGATACTCCTCTCAACGTATTCGTGTTCGGATTCGATATAAATAACGCAGCGGTGTCGGATCCCCCATTGGTGGCGGCAAAAGAAATTGGTGGTGTGCTTATTTCAACTCCATCTTTCAAAGCATACGCTTTAGAGCCTGACTCTACTATTGAAGTTAAAGAAGAGATATTTAGTTTATATGTCGGACTCAAACCTCCTGTATGGTCATTCTGTATTCCGGACTATTTTGATAAGTTAAAAGAGGACCCAGATGTCATTGTCACATCGAGTGCCGACACCGATCGGTTTTTTGGTGGCGTTGACCTTTCCGGTGAGTATAACCTGGGCAACTCTCACAAGCTGGGTCTTAGTGCCGGTTATCAGATCCTTCCCAAAGGCAGGTTCCGGCAGGTTCGGCCTTTGGCAATGGAGGGAGGGAGGATCAAAATGGACCTGTCCACTGTTGTGATCCCGCTGAAACTATATTATAAGCTGCCTGTCAATGAATCCTTTTTTTTCAAATTCGCAGGAGGATTAGATTACTATATATCAACGATTGACTATACAAGAAATATTCCGGGAGAAGCGATTGACACCTTAAAAATAGAAGACTCAGGCATCGGCGTTCACGTTTCCCTGGGGATCGAATCCTTCTTCAATAAAAACCTGGCTGTGACATTCGCAGGTGAGTATACCTTCGGCAGTCTTAAAGACTTATCCATCCCATTGTTCAACCTGGAGGGTGAAAGTGAAGAAATGCCGGTAGAGGTAGATTTCGGGGGATTACGACTATCCGTGGGAATTAAATTTTGTTTGAAAAGGTGGTAGTTAACGCGACTGGGTGGCTGTTTGCTTTAAAAAAAATGGGGGAAAAAAAATAAGGGGATTTATCAAATGAAATTATTTCCTTTAAGATTCAAGAAAAAAATTAAAGCTTTTATTAGTTCAACGAGTGTTGACCTTGGAGACTGGCGTAATGAAATATCCAACATTCTTGTAGGTTTAGGAATCGAAGTTATTGAAATGGGAGATTTCCCTGCAATTGCAAAAAGTGCAGAGTTGGGAAGCATCGATATGGTAAAAAAAAGCGATTTGTTTATTGGAATATACGCCCGTCGATACGGTACACTGGCAAAAGATGGAAAATCCATCACCGAGCATGAATTTGAGGCAGCAAAAGGAAATAATATTCCTTGTTTATGTTTTTTGTTAAGTGAAAATGCGGATTGGAATAGCGATTGGATTGATGATCCCGGAAATTTAGAAAAGCTCAATGAATTTAAGAGTAAAACAAAAAAAAGTGATATAATTATAGCCGAATTCGAGAACCTGGATAGTTTAAAAGAAAAAATTAAAGAATCAGTAAAGGAGTTTTTAGAAACTGAACTGAGAAGAAGGAAGCGGCTCCGGATTTTGGCATTAACAGTTTCAATTTTATTGTTTCTATTTGCTCTGATTTCATTTTGGTATGCCTCATATATAAAAAATAAAGCCCTGGTCGATGGTCTACTCAATAAAGCTAAGTCAACATTAAAAACAGATAATGTCAAAGCCATACGCATTGCAGAAGAGGCATACAATAAAAAGGCTTTTCTCGATACCTCTGGCACACTCATGCAGGTTTTGATCGATATTGCTGCTACAACTTACAAACGTCCGTTTTACAACGCAAAAATTCAGCTTGCTGATGATGTAACATATGCCGGATTCTCCCCGGATGGGACAAGAATAGTGACCGCTTCAGATAATGGAACCGTTAAACTGTGGGATTTGGATGGCAATTGTTTAGAAAACCTCAACGGGCATAAAGGTGTGGTTAACTCTGTTGTATTTTCCCGGGATGGCAAGCGGATACTCACTGCCTCTGATGATATGACCGCTAAACTGTGGGATTTGAAAGGCAAATTTTTAATAAGTTTTAACCAGCATACTGATGCAGTTAATTCCGCCGTGTTTTCCCCGGATGGCAAGCGGATACTCACCGCCTCTGGTGATCAGACCGCCAAACTCTGGGATTTGAATGGCAATTGTTCAACAACCTTCAAAAAACATAACTCTTATGTTAAATCAGCCGAATTTTCTCCAGATGGAAAGGAAATAGTCACTGCTTCTTTTGATAAAACTGCCAAACGGTGGGATTTGGATGGCAATTGTAAAGCAACTTTCAATGATCATAAGGAGGCGGTTAACTCTGCTGTATTTTCCCCGGATGGCAGGTGGATTCTCACCGCTTCTGATGATCAGACTGCCAAATTGTGGGATTTGAATGGAGAGATTATTAAGGTTTTAGATGCTCATACCGCTGCTGTCTCTGGAGCCGTTTTTTCGAATTACGGTTCCAGGATACTCACTTGTTCTTATGATAGAAGAATCATCATGTGGGATTTGAATGGAAAAATTTTAGCTGAGTATAAATTTCACGACGATGCTGTCTTGAAGGCGGTTTTTTCACATGACGACACCCGGATACTCACGTTTTCAAAGGATAAAACCGCCGGAGTGTGGGATTTGGAAATGAAGCTTTTAAAAGACTTAGCCATACATGATCGTGACATTAAATCCGCCGTATTTTCCCCGGATGGTAAGCGAATACTCACCGCTTCCCTGGACAAAACCGCCAAATTGTGGGATTTGAATGGCAGACGTCTGAAGAATTTTAAGCATAAAAGTAAGGTTTACTCCGCCGAATTTTCCCCGGATGGGACAAAAATAGTCACCGCTTCCCTGGATGGAACTGCCAAACTGTGGGATTTGAATGGCAGAGTTTTAAAGAATTTTAAGCATGAAGGTGGTGTTTACTCTGCTGTATTTTCCCCGGATGGAAGCAAAATACTCACCGCTTCCCTGGATGAAACCGCCAAATTGTGGGATTTGAATGGCAGTGTTTCAATGTACTTTAAGCATGAAGGTGCTGTATACTCCGCCGTATTTTCGCCGGATGGAACAAAAATACTCACCGCTTCCCTGGATGGGACTGCCAAATTGTGGGATTTGAATGGAAAGATTTTAGCCTGCTGTAAGCATGATAATCGTGTCCACTCTGCCGTATTTTCCCCGGATGGCAAGCGGATACTTACCGCTTCCCTGGATAGTACCGCCAAGCTGTGGAATTTGAAAGGCAAATTTTTAATAAGCTTTAACCAGCATACTCATGCAGTTAATTCTGCCGTATTTTCCCTGGATGGCAGCCGGATACTTACCGCATCGGATGATAAAACCGCCAGGCTGTGGGATTTGGAAGGTAAACTTATAGCAAATTTAGATATGCATACCGGTATTGTATGGGGTGCCGAATTTTCTCCTGATGGGACCAGGATACTCACCTTTTCTTATGACAAAACCGCCAAATTGTGGTACACCCCGGAAGGAATTATCGAGTGGCTAAAAACGGCCAATATCCCTCGGTTGACTGAAAAGGAAAAAAAAGAGCTCGGCATAGAATAAAAAAACAACGCCGGAAATCTTTATAGAGAAATCATGTTGAAAAATAATTCAAAGGGAGTATAATATAATTTCAAATTGGCGGTTGTAAGAATTGCAGGCAAAGGAAAAATGAAGAATGTAAAAAATTTTAAATGAGGTGCAACAATGAAACGATTAGAGTATATTTATTTTCCAGTAATTATCCTTTTTTTGAGTGCTGCATTCCTGGTATTCCACCCCGGCTGCAGCATTTTTCCCGGTAAGGGGGATGACTCGGATATCTTGTTACCGGATTATTGGCCGACTTCCGGGTGGAGGGCCACCTACCCTGAAAAACAGGGGATGGATTCCGCATATCTGGCTGATCTTTTGGAAACCATACAAACACAAAACTATCCCATACGCTGCCTATTGGTTATCCGGAACGGTTACCTGGTGGTTGAGGCTTATTTTCATCCGTTTCAAGAAGGTTTTTGGCATGTTATCCACTCCTGCACCAAGAGCATCACCTCGTCATTGATAGGGATAGCCATCCATCAAGGGTACATTGCCGGTGAAGATAGAAGGGTGTTGGATTTTTTCCCGGAGTACAGTGTGGAGAACTTAGACGACAGGAAAGAGTCGCTTACCTTGCGGCACCTGCTGATGATGGCTTCGGGTTTGAATACCCGGGATACGGCTTATTACAACTGGGAAGGCCTTGAAAAGATGATGGCCAGCAGCGATTGGGCCAAATATGTATTGGATTTGCCCATGGTGGCACCCCCGGGCACGCGATTCGAATACAGCAACGGGGTATCATATCTTCTTGCTGCGATTTTACAAAAAGCAACCAACCGGCCGGGGTTAGATTACGCCCATAGGAATCTCTTTTCTCATCTGGGAATCCCCGCTTCCCATGTGGATTGGCCCATGAGTCCCCAGGGGGTAGTCATAGGTTGGGGCAGGATTCGCATGCGGCCCGTGGATATGGCAAAACTGGGATTCCTTTACCTGCAAAAAGGAAAATGGGACACCAGACAATTGCTCCCTGCCGACTGGATAAGAAAAGCCACGCAGCGACAAATCACAACCAACACACCTATCGATGGCTACGGGTATCAATGGTGGGTGACGAACCAGGGTTATTTTACAGCGTTGGGTTATGCCGGTCAGTACATCATTGTTCATCCCGAAAAAAACCTGGTGGTGGTCTTTACCAGCGCCTTCGCAAACCAGGACCTTTATTTCCCGGGAACACTTTATGAACAGTATATCTTAGATGCTGCCCGGTCAAACGCTCCCCTCCCCGAGGATTCACAGAAACAGGCCAGGTTGGACAATATTATCCAAGAAATTTCCAACCCGAACCCGCAGCCCATCCCACCACTCCCGGAAACTGCGGCGGCTATCTCCGGGAAAACCTTCTATTTTGAAACCAATTCATTTGATTTTAAACACATATCATTGACCTTTACCCCAGGAGCGGAAGAAGCCCATTTAAACTTTGCCTTCCGCGACAGGAACCTCCAGTTGCCGGTAGGGCTGGATAACCTTTACCGGGTAACCTGGCAGCATTCTTACTGGCGTGCCTACAAAGGCATGTGGGAGAATGATACCACCTTTGTTCTTAACTACCAGATTGCCGATTGGAATGAACGGGGTACGATGCGGATGACCTTTACCGGGAATATGGTGCATTTGGTGTTCCGAGATGATATATCCGAGGACCAATGGGAGATGATTGGATACTTTGAAGAAAGGAGATAATCCCCTTTTTTTGTCTCCGACGGCCAGGGGGGCTTTTTTGAAAAACCGCCCCCCTGGACCCCCCGAAAAACTTTTTATTAAAGGTTCTTTGTGTACCTTTGTGTAACTTTGTGGCTAAAAAGGACCTTTACATAAACGCCAATACATGGGATAATTAAGACATGAAAGAAGAAGCATGCCCGATCGTGGAAAATCGGAACATCAGGAAAAATTACTTCCTGATGAAATTGAAGTCAGACTATGTTTCTACCCATGCCAGAGCAGGAAATTTCATCATGCTGGCTGCCTCCAAAACCACTGAACCCCTGCTAAAAAGACCCTTTGGTATTCTACGAGTAAAACCTCCGTTTTTCTGTATTTACTACGAAATCGTGGGAAAAGGCACGGAATTAATATCCTCATTAAAACCCGACGATACAGTGAACATAGTAGGTCCCCTGGGTAATTCATTTCCGCCCATTGACAATAAAAACATCCTGGTGGTGGGGGGCGGCAGAGGGATTGCTCCAATCTATTACGCCATCGAAGACTATACATCAGTGCCTTCCAATAATGTCTTTTTAATCTACGGCGCCAGATCAAAAGACGATCTGAACCTCCTGGAAGAAATCGAAACCCTATCCTTAAAAAAAATATTTTTATTTACCGATGATGGAAGTAAAGGAAAAAAAGGATTTGTTACCACAGATATCCGGGAGATTATCGATGAACATAACATCGATGTTACTGTTTCCTGTGGGCCGGACGCCATGTTTGAAACCCTTTTTCATGCGCTTAAAGGCATGGGGACAGAAAATTATGTTTCTATGGAAGCGTTAATGGGATGCGGATTCGGTATTTGTCACAGTTGTGTGGTGAAAACGGTAACCGGCGATTATAAGAAAGTTTGCACGGATGGTCCGGTGTTCAGGTTGGAGGAGATCGCATGGGAGCAGTAGACCTTTCGGCAGACCTGGGTTTTATCAGGCTAAAAAACCCGGTGATCCCGGCTTCCGGCACATTTGGCTATGGTGAAGAATTTCAGCCCTTTTTTGACCTGGATATTTTAGGTGCATTTGTTTTAAAAGGAATATATAAAAAACCAAGAAAAGGAAATCCACCGCCGCGGCTTCATGAGACTGCTTCGGGTTTGCTGAACTCCATCGGTCTTGCCGGTCCGGGGGCCGATGAGTTAAAAACCATTATTAAACGTGTGGCAGCAGTAACGTCTACTCCTATTATTGTTAATGTTTGCGGTGAGAGCGACGAGGAATACCAGGAGGTGGCGGAAATTTTTGACGAAATGGAAGAAGTGGCAATGCTGGAATTGAATATCTCCTGTCCCAATGTTCAGGAAGGGGGCAAATGTCCGGCACAGGATGATAAACATACCTACCGTCTGGTAAAACGAATTAAAGACAATACCTGCAAACCCCTGATGGTAAAACTGACACCCAATACCAGTAATATTATTTCCATTGCTCTATCGGCAGAAGAGGCGGGAGCGGATTGCTTATCGCTGGTCAATACGTTTCTTGGATTGGCAGTGGATTTAAAGACACGGGCACCGGTGTTTAAAAATGTTTTTGCGGGTCTTTCCGGTCCGGCCATCAAACCATTGGCTCTTAAATTGGTTTGGGAAGTGGCTAAAAGTGTCAGTATCCCGGTGATTGGAATCGGCGGTATTTTCACTGGAAAAGATGTGCTGGAATATATCCTGGTGGGTGCTGCTGCGGTGCAAACCGGTACGGTTAATATGGTGGAACCCTGTGCGTCGGTGCGCATCATCGATGAAATCGAGTATTTAATGAAAGAATTGCAAATAAAAAATTTAAATGAGATTAAAGGAACATTGAGGATATAATATGAAAGAAAGAATTATTGTTGCTCTTGATTTTGACCGGTATTATGATGCCAAACATGTGGTGGATCAACTACCGGAAGCGGTTTTTTTTAAAGTGGGTCTTCAGGCCTTTTTAAAGTATGGTATAGAAATTGTCACGTATTTGAAGAACCGGGAGAAAAAGCTCTTCCTGGACTTGAAATTCAAAGATATCCCTAATACGGTTTACGGTGGGGTGAAATCATCATTGAAGTATTTACCGGATTTTCTCACGATTCACCTGACGGGTGGAGGGGAAATGATCAAAAAAGCAGTGGAGGCCGCTGAAATCGCCCCGGACTTAACCATTTTGGGGGTGACGATCTTGACGTCTTTATCGGATGACGATTTAAAAGAGACCGGGATGCTTCTTTCCATTGAAAAGGCGGTGTTAAAGCTTTGCGAACTGGGATTAGCCAATGGTTTAAAGGCATTTGTCTGTTCTCCCCTGGAGATTACCCCCATCAGGAAACGGTTTGGTAAAGATGTGGTGCTGGTAACCCCTGGGATTCGGCCCCAGTGGGCAGCCAAAGGAGATCAAGAACGGGTGTTTACTCCGAAAATGGCAGTGGATGCTGGCGGCAATTTCCTGGTTATTGGCAGACCTATTACCAAAGCAGAGAATCCGTCGGAAGCTTTTGACCGGATATTAAAGGAAATCACCAGTTAAACTCAATAGCAGTTAGCTCATAGTATATTTATATTATTTGAGTAATTTTCCTCTTAAAGTCTTTTCTATGAGCTATGAGCTATGAGCTAAACTAAAGACCGAAATCAATGACCTTGACCTGTGGTCGGAGAATGGTCAGATACTGTAGTATTAGGTGGGCATTGCCTACAATCACAATAACCAGGTTGTCCGGCTTATCGGCGATTTGGTTCAGCCCGGCCTGGGTTACTTGTTGTGTATTGTAGGGGATTTTCATTTTTTCAATATTGACATCGTTTTCAAAATCCTGGGTTTTTACTTTTAAGCGTCCAATGAGATTGGTCAGCGTATTTAAATATTCTCTTCGCTTTACTCGCATGACCCGCAATTTTTTCTTTTCTCTTTCCGCCATCATGATAAATGGTTCGATATCTCTGTATCTTAGGTGGATAATATTACAAATCATTGAAACTGTATTATGGTTTATTATTTCTGTGTTTAACATGATAGGGTTTATGTTTAAATTCCTGGCGGTGAGGTACAACCGACCGGTGGGATGTAAAAACAATATATTATTTAATACCAATGATGGGACCAGGTTCCTGTTATTGTAAGTGGAAACAGCTTCAAACCAGAAAATAACAGGAGAATTGTTCTCATTAACATTAAGTATAATCACCTTTTTTTCAGGGTTGATGAGTAGTTTCTGCTTCACTTCAGGTAGGTGGAGGTGTTTTTTAATCGAGCTGAAGTTTTTTTCAATGGTGCCGTAGACAATCACCGGCCGGGGGATATTTCCTTTCATAATAAGCGTGGAATTGGGCATTTTATAGGTACTGCGATAAAAGGAGCGGATATGATCCAGGGTTAAATTTTTCAAACGCTGGGGGGTGATGAAGGTACGGCCCATTATGCTGCCAGGGAAAAAATGGTTATAGGCAATTTGAAAGGCAATGGTCTTTTCCCAATCCTTGTTTTTAGAATAGTATTTCCAGAAATTCTTGACGCTGTCTTCGAAGGAAGCCTGTATTAATTGTTGTTTTTTCCGCTCCGAATAGGTGGTACCAGGGGCAGACCCGGAGATTAAAAAGGATCTAAAATTGTACAGGGTTTTTAAAAATCGCATAAACAACGACATGTTTTCGGGCAAAAAATTGATTTTAATCACCAGGAAATCAGGACGATGTTCCACTTCAAAATCATTTCCCAGCTTCTTTAGGGTGCTTAATAGCGGTGAATCCCATTTAATCACATCCCGGTTGAAAAGGTTTTGCCACGTCAAATAAGGGACAGCAGGATTCCCGAAATCTTCCCGATAATATATGATTAATTGGGCATGGATGAATTGCATATTGGTGTTTTTAAAGATTTTCAATTTTAACCCTTTTTTACAGTCAAATTCCTCGGGTTTTTGTGTTGTTTCTGGTCCCTGCGGTGAAGCCTGGAGGTGAAAAAAACCGAGCATGGTAATCGATAAAAGGAATATCACTGGTTGCCAACGTCGCCAACTGGAAGAGAAATTGCGTTTATTGTTCATATATTTCCAACTTAACACCTAACACCTAACACCTAACACGTCATTTGGGTTTGGGTTTTTCATATACAAATAGATTGACCAGGTTATCTTTTACCAGGTACTTTTGTGCGATCCGATAGATATCATAGATATTAATTTTACGGATCCTTTTTAAATACTCTTCCTCAGCATTTAGTTTTCCGTTTAAATGATAATTTTCTGCCAGGAAAACACTTCGTTTTTGCAGATCCGTCATATTTTTCAAGAAATCGATTTCCATTAAGGATTTGGCGGCTTTGAACGTTGAATTGGATAACGAATGGGGTTTGCCTTTGTTTAATGCCTCCAGTTTCCTGTTGATTAAAACCCTGGCTTTCTCGAGGTTTGCCCGTTGTTTGGCTGATATTTTGATAATGAGTGCATTGTCATCGAAATAGTCGGTGTGTTTGTGGGTAATGGTAACATCCAGGCCATAGTTTCGATTCAATATTTCGTTCAATTCCGAAATTCTCTCATCCGCCAGGTAGTAACGGATAAGATCAAAATAGATATAGTCGAGACTGCCCTTGGCTGGTCCCCGAATGCCGTATAAAATAAAGGGTTCCGACAAATTATCGATAAGCATATTTTTATACGTATATTTATGTTTCACGTTGGTATTGGGGGTAATGTATCTCCTCCTGGGACTTGCTGGTGGTGAGGACAGTGTGGCAAAATGTTTATTGATGGATTTTTTCAATTCTTCCAGGTCAAACTTTCCAGCAATCACCATGATGATCCTGGAAAGGTTTCTGAAATTGTTATAAAGCTTTATTATTGATTGGTTATCAAAATTTCTTATCTCTTCCAGTTTACCGTAAATTGGGATTTCATAGGGGGTAGCCTCGAATAGTGTGCCTTTGATCCAATCCATGGCCCTGAAATCCACGTTTGAATTGAGCAGCCTGTAGTTTCTTATATATACATTGACCTTTTGAATGGTAATATTCCTGTTGGTCAATTGCAGTGAACGGATACGTTCGCTTTCCAGCCATAAGGCATTATCCACCTCAGATTCCTGGATTACCTGGTAAAAAATGGAATAATCATAATTGACGATTCGGTTGCTAATTCCGCCGTATTGTTTTATAAAATAAATTCGGTCGTAACCATCCAGGTTTTGGGTTGCTCCCAGCATTAAGTTCTGGTACAAATACGAACCGCCCCGAATCCCCGGTGGATCATCCCGAACCCCGGTCAAATGGTAAAGCATCACACAGGTGGCTTCAATATCATTCACCGGTGCTAAAATAACTCGAAGGCCATTGGGTAACCGGAATGAAGTGACATTATTGACGTTGGACTGAGCGTCCATAGGGGTGGGGAGACACAGGAATAGGTATAGAAAAAAAAAGGTAAAAAGAGCAGCCGCAGCAACTTCTGCTGTTATTCGCATTATTGCTGAACGTGTACTTGTGCGTTGTTTCACCTTTCTATTTTAACGTTATAATGGCTATGTGTCAAGCCCAAAATCTACTGTTCACTTTTTATTTTGATTTTGACTTTTCCTTTCTCGATGGAAAGGCTCACTTTGGCATCAATCACGTTGGACGTAATCAGTTTAGATTTGAGCGAATTGATGACCTGTTCTTTATCAGGCACTGTTTTTGCTTTATTACCTAGCAATTGCACATAATTATCAAAAAATTTTTCAAATGACTCTTCACTATTTAAACTCACGTTAACGGTTTTGGTTTTGGATTTGGGAGGTGCTTTGGGTTCCTCCATATAAGCGGTTGGCTTTCGTTTTATTACAGATACCCCGGTTTCGATCTCATTGAGCTTTTTCAACCACATATTGTTGTATAGTGAAAAACGTGACGAGACGTTCTGGATCAACAGACTAAGGCGCGGTGACTTTTGCTCGGCGTAGATTAAGTTTCGAATTCGTTTTTCCAGGTCTCCCCGTTCCTTTTCAGGGGGAACCCTGATCTCCCCGGTAAAAAAGAGATTAAACTGGATCTTTAAATCTTCGATTCGTTGGCTGATGTCTTGAACCAGGAGCTCCATATTATGTTCCTGCTCTTTCCTGCTAACCATCTTCATCGTTCTTTACCTACTACGCAAAGATGAACCTCTTTTTTTCCTTTTTTTCAATTCATTTTGGTTTGATGTATTTTCCAATTATTGGTTCCAGTTTTTTATAGGTGGCATTGGAGATGCTGTCGGGGTTGGTGATGATAGAATATTGCAGCGCACTGCTGCAATTGCAGGTGGGGTCTTCTTTGTCGATATCGCCGATGATGTCTTGAACCAATTTCCCGGCATTCTCGACATTTTTATTCAGGTATTCGATGACCATATCCACGGTGACAGGTTCTTCTTCTTCATGCCAGCAGTCGTAATCGGTCACAAATGACAGGGGGAGATAACACATTTCCAGTTCCCTGGCTAATTTACATTCCGGGACCTGGGTCATACCAATGACATCAAATCCCAATTTCCGGTAAGTAAAGGATTCTCCTTTGCTGGAGAATTGTGGGCCTTCCATTATGAACAGCGTCCCTCCTTTGTGGACACCAAGACCCATGGCTTTTGCTTTTTCATAAGCCAGCCGGGACAGGCATTCACAAGTGGGCTCTGCCATGGATACATGGGCTACTACCCCATCTTCGAAAAAGGTCTTGGCCCGTTTAAAGGTATTGTCAAAATATTGATCCCATATCACCAGGTCCATGGGTTTCATCTCTTCCTTTAACGAACCCACAGCAGCCACTGAAAGCAATTTGCTCACCCCCAACATTTTGAGGGCAAACAGGTTGGCCCTGTAGTTAACTTCTGAGGGATTGTAGCGGTGCCCGATGCCGTGTCTCGAGATAAAAGCAAAGGGCTTTCCCCAGATCTTTCCCAAAAGAATGCGTTCCGTTGGTTTGCCAAAAGGGGTATCCAATTCGATATAGTGTGAATCTTCAATGCCCTTCATCCGGTAAAAACCGCTGCCGCCAATGATTCCGATTTCTGCGTGTTCTGACTCACCATTCATTCTCAACTCCATTGATGATTTATTATTATTTTTTATTACGTGATCCACAAGAAATAATAATAAAACATCATGGAGTAAATTGCAAGGGGGTTAATAATCAATTGTTAATTATTAATTGTGAATTGTTAATGATTAATTTTTAATGGAGAGGGGCACAGCAGGCGCCATGACGTGCCCCTCCATTAATTCTAGTTATCTTTATCCTGTGTTGGTGGCTTTTCTGTTTCTGTGGTTGGTTTTGTTTTTTGTTCTTGCGTTTCAGTGGGGGTAGTTCCGGTAGAACTGGTTTTCAGGAAGACATCGCCATAGGTGTTATTGATAATAATTTCGGGTTTGCCTTCCATGGTACTGGCGTTCATGGCTGCCCCACTTCCTTCTTTTAAAATCGCCATTTCCACGGGAGTTCGATTGACAATGTTGCCGTGGCGTACATGAATGCTGAATAGCGGCTGCAGCGATTGTGGATACTCCAGCCTGATTCGTGAATACCTGTTTCTTATATTTATCCGCTCCTCTATGCGATCAAAGGCAATGTCCAGTTTCCCGTTATTTAACATGATGTCCACGTTTTTGGCGGAAATCTCATCACACCAGACAGAACCGTAGGAATTTTTTACCACCACATCGTCTGATACCGCCTGCTTCACTACCACTTTACAATGCCTGGCTTTCACCTGGACATTTCCTTTGACATTTTGCATATATATGGTTTCATGAGAATTTTTGACGGAAGCACCTTCCTCTATATTTTCCATTTTGATTTTGGTGTGCCTGCCGTCAAGGGTGATTTTTTGGCTGTCTTCCATTGTGATTACCGAGTAAGCCGCATGGTCGATATCGGTTTCTTTTTTAACACCGGCAATGAAAACCCTGGAGTGGGAACAGTTGAGTTTCAATTCAGATACGTCCTTTATTTTGATTTTGGAGTACCTGGAGGAGAGGTCCACTGCATCCTTGATATCTCCTACTGCTACATTGCCATGCCGGTGGCGGATTTTGAGGTTGGAATCGATATGGCGTACCCAGATGTCCCCATACTTTCCATTCAGCAAAATGTTTTTGCCGCAGCCATTGATTTCCATATTACCGTAGCGATTCCAGAGGTCCAGTTCAGCGGATTCGGGAATGGTTAGTTTGAAATGTACCCGGACCCTGCGGTAAGGGAAAGACTCTTCAGGTGATACGGTAATGTGTAATTTTTTATATGTTGGTTTCGATCCTGTCCCGGCAGTTGATCCCGGTTCTTCTCCTTCCACCAGGTCGTACGTCCGGCTCTCGATCTTTATTTTCTTATAAATCTCATGCGCCTTCTCTACATCCCGGTGATACACATGAATCTCCGGTACGATGCGGATGGTCTTTTCAATTTCGCTTTCACTATCGGCTTTACCCTCTATTGCGCTGTGTTTCTCCACTGTAATACTACCGGCAAGGTTTTCGATTTCAACTTTTTTGATATCGTCATGGGAGCAGCGGATTTCTTCCTGGACAAACTTGGTGAGACTGCGCTTATCCAGGAGCGACCTGGAATCGACGGAACAGCCCTCGTAGAAACTGATCTCAAAGTCCCCGGATTTATATGAATTGTAAATAATCCCGAAGGCAATGAGAGCAATAACAATAAAAATCTCTCGTTTTTTCATTTTTTCATCTTTCCTCTTGTCTTCTACTTTTAGCGCTGTAATAGATCCAGATATTTTTAAGTCCGATTGCGATCAGGATCAAGGGCCAGAAATCACCGATGATCTCCCACAAATCGATATCTACTCCGAAATTATCCAGCATGAATAGGGCCCCTACTATCAATAGTATCACACCCCAGAACAGCTTTTCTTGCTTTTTTCTGCTCATTGTTTCCTCCTGTATCTGTGCTATTTCTCATTTTCCAGCGAGTCGTATTGGTTTTCATCACCCTTTTCTGCCCGGCTGCTGATCACATAGGTAAAGATGAACTTAACACCAAAACCGATCAGGATAAGGGGCCATAACCTGGCAATATCCCTGTAGCGGATAACATCAAGCTCTGCCAGTTGAAAAACGATCCCCACCACCAGTATGGTAACTGCTGCGAACAGGGAGACTTCATCTTTTTCTTTATCGGTGGTCACTTCTTTGGGTACTTCCCGGTAACGGGTTTTCTTTGCTTCATTGAAACTGTCGAATATCTGGAAGATATAAAAACCGGCCAGCATCAGTCCTAAAATAGGTGCTTCATGACCTCGTCCTTCGGCAATCATTACGATTATGGAAGCAAAGATCAACATGTAAGCGATTCCCTTGAGGAAGTTGCCGATATAAAAGAACCCGACACCAGGGACAATTGCCGACAAGACTGCCGCTCCCACTGGGTTTTTTTCATTTTCCCGTCTTGTTTCTGCCATTTTTTCCTCCTTTGTCGTTGGCTTTTTTCTTTTTTTTCTCCGTATCGTTGTATTTATCTTTATCAAGGTCGGAATCCGGATCCGAATCTTTTTCTTTTTTTAGCAGTGAAAATAAAAACATTCCTTTTGATTCTGTTACTTTCTGAATAAACGCCCCGGTCTCTACTGTAAAGGATTTGATTCCAGACACAATATTATGTAAGGTCCGGTTTGCCGGGGGATAAATATTGGTAAAATAGAAAAGATTAAGAAACAGGACAAACGTACCGATTATTGCTGCCACCCATCTCAGGAAATAGAATTTGCTTGCATTAATTTCTTCAATTTCCTGGGACTCCGGGATATAATAAAGCCTGTTTTTTAAGAAGAAGGGCACGTCTTCTTCCAGTTCCGGGAAAGCAACCAGCAATTCCTCCACCTTTTCTTTTAGATGCCTGCATCGTTCACATTGTTCCAGGTGGAGGGTGATTTCTTTATGAAGCTCCTGGGAGACTTCATTTTCAATATACGTTGATATTAGATTTTCAACTTTTTGGCAGTCCATTTTACTTCCCTTCCTTTAAAATGAGTTTTGCCAGTTTTGTCCTGGCCCGGTTAATCCTGGATTTGGTGGTGCCCAGGGGAATTTCTAAATGTTCGGCAATTTCCTGGTAGGAAAAATCCTGGATATCTCTCATAATGATCAGGGCCCGCAAATCCGGCGGCAGCAGGCGTAATTTTTTTCTAAGATATATGGCATCATATCTTTTGATAACAGCATCTTCGGGTGTTCCTGCTCCATTAGCAGGTTCAATTTTAAGGTTTTCGTCCAGTTCAAGACTTCTCCTGTTGTATTTACTTTTTCTCCAGTAATCGATGCAGTAATTCTTGGAAAGCCGCAAAAGCCAGGAGGTGAAGCTTTTTTCTTCTTTAAACTTTTCTATATTGTTGTAGACTTTCAGGAATACTTCCTGGGTGATATCGGCGGCATCATCGCTGTTGCCGGCGAAGTTTAGCGCCATGTTGTAAACTTTCCTGGAGTATTGGTCAACTACCATGTTCCAGACCTCCTGGTCTCCATTTTTCAAGCGTCCAACTAATTCGTTTATATCCATGTTCATTTGTCATACCCCTAATAACGAAGTCATTATAACAAAAGTTCCCGTTAAATGAAAATTATTTTTTCGAATCTTCCCTGCAGGAGAAATAATTTACCTGGCACCATTCTCCCATTCTCTGGATTCAATTAACCATTAATATACCAGGAGAAGATCGATAGCCTGCATAAAGAAGTTGGCAGTAAGCAGTATTACTTTTGGTTTCATTGACACCTAACTGAAAGGTATAACTGGCGGAAAATACCTACTTCAACATCTGGAAAGGATTTATTATTCTGAGACCCCCGATTTTCCTGTTATGCTGTAAGTCTTCTGTATAAAGAATTGTTGCTTTGCCTTTCAAGGCGGATGCCACAATTAAAGCATCGTAGTAACCAAAACCAGTTTCTGATCTAATATCAATGGCATCTTCGAATAAATCCACAGATTGAAAAATTTCACAGATTGGAGAGAGGAAGTTGTTGATATATATTTTGCAATCTTCAGGTTTTAACGGTTCTTGAAATTTCTGTGTTGCTACATTGATAAATTCTTGAATAACTTGATAACTTATAAAGCCTATATCCAATATTAATGCATTTTTGATTAGCTTTTTTGCTATGGTTTGCTTTCGAGGTGCTGTTGAATCAAATGAATAGACAATAATATTGGTGTCTAAAAAATATCTACCTGGCATTCATTTCTTCCCTGGAAAACCTCTTCCCCGGGTTCGCATATTTAGCACGAGCCATGAATTCTTCAAACTCATCAGCAGGATTTGAATTTTGTATGTATTGGCTCAGCCACTCATTGAATAAACTATTCAATGTTTTGTTTTCTTTGTGTGCCTTTTCTTCTGCCTTTTTAATCAATAAATTTTCAGCACTTACCGTCACATCTGTTAACATCATACCTCCTGCACTATGTATAGTGTACAACTTATTTGTGTTATTTTCAACCTTTTTTTCACAACTTCTCAAAAATTTTTTACACTCATGATTGACTGGCACCAAATCCCGATGAATCAAGTCCCTATAGAAATAATTTACCCGGCACAATTCTCTGCCGGACGCCTGCGGCGATGTTTGAGCCACGAAGGGACACGAAGGGGCACTAAGAAAAGAAGAAGATGAGAAGTTAAGAAGTTGAGAAGTTGAGAAGGTAGGAAAGCAGCAAAATGAGGACAATTGGGCAAAATGTAAAGAAGCGACGTACAATGACTGTCCGCATATCAAAAGTTTTTGGGAGTCCAGAACCCTTTTTTCAAAAGGGGTCGGCGACCCCAGCCGCATGCACGGCATGGCCATTTCCCCACGTTAAAGACGTATTCTCAAATCTTTGTTTTTTTTGCAAGCTTTTACAGGATATTAGTAAAAAGGGTTTTGGCCGTCGGAGACAAAAAAAAGTTCTGATAGAGTTTTATAGGAGTTCAGGATGGACATCTTAAAAGTTTTTATTTTTTTTAGTTTTTATGTCCATCCTGTAGATAAAAATATGGGTTAGTAGATCCGCACGGAGGGCATCGAAAAGACAGTTGGCAGTTGGCAGTTAGCAGTTGGCAAGAAAGAAGAGAAGAAGGTAAGTTGATTTCGTAGTGCCCGTGCGGTAGGAGAGTTCTGCCACATAGCAGAAAGGCTTTGCCATCTGGCACAAACGTTGTGCTAGCTGCCCCAAGTGTTGAGGCAATTGTCTCGGCAGTTGAGACAAATATCTCAGGAGTAGAGGCAATTGTCTAAACAGTTGAGACAATTGTCTCAAAGGTTAAGGTATTTGTCCAGGCAGTTGAGACAATTGTCCCAGGGGCTGGGGAATTTTGCTCAAGAGCTGGTGAAATTGTCTGGAAGGTTGGGGAAATTTCACGAAGCCCTGGGGAAATTTGTTTTTTCTTCTCTTCTGGAATTAACCTTGCCCGAAGGGCGCCTTATTTCACCTGCGACCTGAAACCTTCACCTGCCACAATTGTTGATGATTTTTAAAAGCCCCATTATATAAGCATTTAATGGGTTTTATCCCGACTAGAGGGAAAGTAAGGAAAGCACCAAATTCCAAATCACAAATTCCAAACAAATTGGTGCCTTTCAGGCATATTATTAACGCCTCCGGCGATATTACCTGCACCTTCAACCTGTCTATGGATTTAAAAAGCTTTAATTTTGCAAATTATTCACAGAATTAAAAGGTTTTAATTTTTTAAATTACAGCATACCAAAGGTATCAAAGGTAACCCTTTCAACAACATCTCCATTCGCATCTGTGATGGCCGTTCCTGAACCAATCGCGTTGGTCAGGTTGAGACAATAGTATCAACGCGATGCGCATATAGTATATTCTCGATGAGGACATAGCACCTTCTAGCGACGGACATAGGACCTTCTCAATGCGGACATAGTATATTCTCAATGCGGACATAGTATGTTCTCGATGCGAATATAGTATGTTCTCGAGGCGGATATAGTATGTTCTTGGGGGAACGGTGACAGGCAAAAAAGAATCACTGACCCACCGACTTTATGTCCTTTCGCCGCAGGCGTATTAGATTTGCCCGAAGGGCGCCCTTTTTGTTTGTAATTTGGAATTTGGTGCTTGGGATTTCCCCCGAAGGGGGCATGAGGGTATTGAGACCTGCCAATATGAAAATAGTGGTCAGTGTGTAATTCCCGGAATAAAAACCCGCCGAGAAGGTAAGAGAAAGAAAATCCGAAACCCGAAATACGAAATTCGAAACAAATCCGAGTGACCGAAATTCAAATGACCAAAACAATGCTCCTGTGCTAGCCTTGGAATCGTCGAAGGTGTATTAAATTGGCCCGAAGGGCGCCCTTTTTGTTTGTAATTTGGGATTTGGTGCTTGGAATTACCCCCGAAGGGGGCATGAGGGTATTGAGACTTTTCAGCATCTTGTTACTTATCATATGGATGATGAGTCAGAATAAGAGAAATAATTTACCTGGCACCATTCTTGCACCATTCTTTAAAACTGGCTGCACTGCTCACCCACCTCCGGGACCAACAGCGGTTTTATTACTGTTTCGGTGGACCATCGACGGTTCCACTATCCGGGTTTGGGTGGACTTTATTGAAAAAGACCAACATGGGCATAAGACAGGAAGGAATGTACGGGTAATCATCAGACCGAAATATTAATATTTTCGGTGAAATACAAAAATAGTTGCTTGATAAGCGAATGTAAAAACGATACACGAAAGCATATAAAATGTTCGTATAAATTAAGATTCAACCGATAATAAAAATTTTAGATGTTGTTATAAATCAAATTTTAAAAAAATACAATTTAAAAAAAGTCGATATATGATAATTTTAATTCATTTTTTTAAAAATGCAACAATTTTGCGTATTTCAAAGACATCAAAGATATGTTACTTTAAATTCTCAATTTCAAGGTCATTTGGAGTATACCTATCAAGGTTACCTGAGTCAGGAGCAGTTAGGTTGTTTAAGTATTCTCTCTTTGATGCTGCGTGTCAATGAATTTACCGACATTCTCAATTTCAAGGGATAAACCCAAGTAGCGGCAGCTTATTCAAAAGTGGACGGCATCCACACCCTATAGGAGTCGTTCATGACGTCTGAAAGATACCAATTTCAGATTTCTTACTATGCCGATTATTTTGGCGTGGATTTAGATAACAATAAAGTAAGGAAATACTCCTCTCTTTGTGCCTTAGGGGCAAATAAAAATCTGAAGGAGAAGAAAGGATGATTATTAACAGTGAAATTAATTTTTTTGACAACAGATTCTTGATGTTCGTACTGGATCAAATGGCATATGAGTATGAAAGAACCGGTAAAAATGTTATACGAATGACCTTAGGAAAGTCTGAATTACCATTACATCCGGATATTAACCGGACCATTATCGATGCCATCGAGAATTTTATGCAAAGTACGCTGGTATTTCCCGCTGGTCTGCCGGAATTAAAGGAAAAGCTTTCAGAACATTACAAAAAGAAGCACAACCTGGACATCAACCCTGAGAATATTATTATCAGTGTTGGAACCAGTACAATTTTTAGGAACTTATTTTGTCTATTTTTAGAAAAAGGCGACGACGTGTTGCTGCCGCTTCCTTATTATTCGCTGTACCATTTTTCTGCACTATTGGCGGGTGCAAACATCAGGTATTATGAAATCGACCTGGATACACTGCGGTTGGATAAAGATTCCTTCAGGGAAAATTTAACTGAAAAAACAAAATTGGTGGTGATCAACAGCCCTGGAAATCCATTAGGGAATATTCTGACAAAGGAGGAATTGTATTTTATGGATTCGCTGGTCAACGGCCAGGCTCCGATTATCAATGATGAGGTGTATGACAACATGTGCTTTGATGAACAAAGTCCATCGGTAATGGAACTGAATAATACAAAATCGGCTTTTATTACCACGAATAGTTTTTCCAAAGCCTACCGTATGTACAGCCGGCGAGTGGGGTGGTGTATCGTACCGGATGAATTAATCACACCATTGACAGTTATCCAACATCATACCCTATTAACGACGGATCCCATCTGCCAGTTTGGTGCCATAAAAGCCCTGGACCACCTGGATGAAGTCGAACACATAAGGATGTTGTATAAAAGACGCCGGGATTATACGGTTGAGCGCTTTAAAGATGTCCGGGATGTCCGCGCAATCAATTCGTTGGGAAGCTTTTATATTACGCTGGATTGTACAAGATTTATGGAAAAAAAGGGTTTCTTCTCCAGCCTGGATTTGGCCACACAAATAATGGAGGAAAAACATGTGGCAACTGTCCCGGGTTCAGACTTTGGGCTCCCCCGGACCTTAAGGCTGTCGTTCTCTTGCCATCGGTATAATGAGGGCATCGATCACCTGGTAGATTTTTTTAATTCATATTAGCTGATAGATTATGAACGATGAGGTATCAGCTAAACCTACTTAAAAAGGTTTGAACGATGGGCCATTATAAAATAGATAAACGGCATATAGAAGATATATTGGGGCTGACTTCCATGCAAGAAGGCATGCTCTTTCAGTATTTGAGTAACCCCGATTCAAAACAATATTTTGAACAAATACGCCTGGGATTGTCGGGTAAACTGGATATCGAACGGTTTAAACAAGCCTGGAAAGTTGTCTGTCAAAGCAATGAAATACTGCGGTCCGTGATCCGGTGGGAAAAACTGGAAGAACCGGTGCAAATCACACTGAAACACAAAGAAATACCCGTCCGGGTGTTTGATTTGTCCGATCAAGCGCGAGAGGCGCTCCCGGGATTATTGGATAAGATAATCCGGGATGATAGAAATAAAAAAATCGATTTAACCCAGGAGCCATTAAGGATAACCTTATGCAAGCTGCGGGAAAATGAAAGCCAAATGATTCTTACTTTTCATCATATCATTTATGATGGGTGGAGCAATGGCATTGTTTTAACGGAGTTCCTGGAGGTGTACAACCGCTTAATGAAGGGAGAGGAACCCGAACCCCTTCAAAAAATAAAATACAAAGAATTTTATAAATGGTACCAACTGTACCACCAGCAAAAGAAAAACAAACAAAATGAATTTTGGAAAAGTTACCTGGAAGGATTTGATACCAGGACGTTACTGCCCTATGAGGCCAGTCGGTTGGAAGATATTCAGCAGGTAAAAACCCATGGGATTGAGATATCCTCATCCCTTGAAGGCCATGTGTATGCCTGTGTTCAAGCGCATAATGTCACCTTCTCCATTGTTTTATACGCCGCCTGGGGGATTTTGCTGCAAAAGTACAACAATAGCAATGATGTTATTTTTGGAACCACAGTATCAGGACGGACACCCGAGGTTAAAGGGATCGATAAGATGGTGGGATTATTCATTAATACGCTGCCAATACGACTAAAGACAACCAAAGACAACTCAGTTTTAGAGGTTCTTCATTTAATTGGCAACCACCTGGAAGAAAGAAGCGATCATGAGCATAGTTCGTTAGCAGAGATCAAGAACTTGACAGGCATTGGCAAGGAGAGTAATCTCTTCGATTCGCTTATTGTTATCGATAACTATCCATTGGGTAAGATTTTAAAGCAGCGGAAAGGCGATCAGACTCAACTGGCCCGGGACACCTGTACTGATCTGGCGATTCATTCCTATGAGATGTTTGAGATGACAAATTTTGATTTAACGCTGCAAATCCTGCTGCTGGAGCCGGATACGGGAATGAATACAGGTGCGGATGGTATGAAAATCGATTTCCATTACAATGGGGATTTGTTTGAATTTGAGACCATCAAACGGCTGGCCGGTCACTACCGGAATATCCTGGAAGGGATAACTGCCGATCCTGACAAGAAATTAGCGGATATCCAAATGTTATCTGAAGAGGAGACGAAGCAGATACTTTTTGAGTATAATCATCCATCCATTGAATACCAGGTGGATAAAATCATTCATGGTGTTATTGAAGATCAGGCAGTCAGGACTCCGTACAACCGTGCGGTTCAATTTGGGGATCAATGGTTATCTTACAGTGAACTTAATGAACGGGCCAATCAATTGGCCTACATGTTAGGGGAATATGGTGTGTTCGAAGGTTCACGGGCAGCCATGATGTTTCCCCGTTCCATTGAGATGGTGGTTGCTGTGCTGGGTATATTGAAAGCCGGGGCAGTCTGTATTCCCCTGGACGTCGGTCATCCGGACGAACGGAATCGTTTCATTATAGAGGACAGCGAAGCCAGGTTCTTTTTGAAGCACCGGGAGGTTGCATTTGCAGGGGGTAGTGATAATAATGCAAACCTATCTGAAATCCGTTATTATGTTGAAGAACTAAAGAATTATCCCACCGGGAATCCATGTCGGCCCGTTCAACCCGCGGATTTATCCTATATTATCTATACCTCGGGTTCTACGGGAAGCCCCAAAGGTGCATTATTGCATCATTCTGGCGTAGTAAACCATACCTATACCAAAATCGATGTATTAGGCATTACTGAGAAGGATACAGTGGCCAATAACTTCAGTATCAATGTCATTGCTTCGGTGTGGCAGATTCTTTCTCCTTTATTTACCGGTGCCAGACTGGTTGTTTATTCGGAGGAGATCGAATGGGACCCTTATGGTCAATTCCAACATGTGGCAGCTGACGGTGTGACGGTTATCGAAGTCATCCCTTCGGTGTTAAAAGCATATTTATTTATGTTGGAAGAAGGCAAAGAAAAAATCAGCCTGGAGGGTTTGAGCAAAATCGCGCTGACGTCTGAAGAGACCAAGCCTTTTGTGGTGAATAAATTTTATAAGGCCTATCCGTCGGGAATCCAACTGGTGGACTGTTACGGCATGACTGAATGCTGCGACGATGTGCTGCACTACACCATCCCGGCGGATACCGATACGAAAAAAGTTCCCATCGGCATCCCGTCATTAAACACCAGGGTATTGGTGTTGAATCATCATGGTCAACTGCAGCCCGTGGGGGTGGGGGGAGAAATATGTGTCATTGGTGCCGGTGTAGGGTACGGGTATTGGAACCGCCCGGAATTGACGGAAGAAAAGTTTGTTTCCTATCCTTTGCATCCCGATGTCCGGATGTATCGTACCGGTGACCTGGGCCGGTGGTTAGCGGACGGGAAGGTGGAATACCTGGGACGGATCGATCACCAGGTAAAAATCCGTGGAAACCGGGTAGAACTAAGGGAAATCGAAAACCATGTGCTGCGTTATCTTGCCGTTAAAGAAACGGCTGTGTTGGCAAAGGAAGATAAAGAGGGTGAAAAAAACCTCTATGCTTTCCTGGTGTCGGATGAAGCGATCACGGTCTCTGAAATTCGCCGCTATTTGTCAAAAACACTGCCGGGTTACATGATACCGGCTCATTTTGTACGGATGGAAAAATTACCGCTGACCCCCAACGGGAAAATCGACCGGAAGGTGCTGGCAAAAATGGAGGTGGAAACCGGTATTGCCACCGGAGCAGACTATCAACCGCCGCGAAATCAATTTGAAAAAAAGATCAAAGAAATATGGAGCCATCTGTTGGCTAAAGAAAAAATAGGCATAAAGGATAATTTCTTCGACCTGGGCGGTCATTCCTTGCTGCTGATAAAGTTGAAGAGCAAGCTGGAAAAAACCTTTAACCGGGAGATATCCATCATCGAATTATTTAATTATCCCACCATTGATCGGCAGGCGCAATACTTTGAAGATCGGTTTAAAATAAAAGCCCAGGAGAAAGCGGAAGAAAAACCCGGGGAAATTGCGGCGGAGGATGCAGGAAAGCAACCTGCGAAGGATCGTGATATTGCTGTTATTGGAATGGTTCTTCGTATTCCCGGTGCGAAAAATATCGATGAGTTCTGGGAGAATATAATCACCGGAACCGAATCTATTTCATTTTTTAACGAGGACGAACTGGAAAGTTCCGAAGGGTACCGGGTGATCCAGGGGCATTCGCAGCTTATTCCGGCGGGGGGAGTACTGGGAGATATCGATTTATTTGATGGGGATTTTTTTGGTTTCCATCCCCGGGAAGCGGAGCTCATCGACCCGCAGCAGCGGTTGTTTCTTGAATATGCGTGGATGGCGCTTGAGAACAGCGGCTATGTGGGGGAAACCTATCCGGGCTTGATTGGGGTATATGCCGGGGTCGGTTGGAACACTTATTTATTGAATAATGTGTTGAAAAATCCTGGTGTGATCAATGCCCTGGGTGAGTTCCAGACCATGATTGGAAATGATAAAGATTTTTTAGCCACCCATATATCTTATAAACTCAATTTAAAGGGCCCCAGTTTAACTGTACAGACTGCTTGTTCCACTTCATTGGCTGCGGTTCACCTGGCAAAACAAGGATTATTAAACGGCGAGTGTGATATGGCTTTAGCCGGTGGTGTCGCTGTCAAGGTACCGGAACGAACCGGGTATTTCTATACGGAAGGCGGTCATTTATCCCCGGATGGTCACTGCCGGGCTTTTGATGCAGAGGCAAAAGGGACCGTATTTGGAAACGGTCTTGGAATCGTGGTTTTAAAACGGTTGAAAGAGGCCATTCATGATAACAATCAAATCTATGCCGTAATTAAAGGCTCTGCCATCAATAACGATGGGTCGTTAAAAGTGGGCTATACCAGTCCCGGTGAAAAAGGGCAGTGCGATGTGATTTTAAAGGCCTTGAAAGAAGCCGGTGCAGACCCCCATACCATCGGTTACGTGGAAACCCATGGCACCGGGACGGTTCTTGGTGACCCCGTGGAAATTTCTGCCCTGACCCGGGCATTTCGTACATTTTTTAATGGCACGGAAGGCAGCGGGATCGAACGTGAGAAAAACCAATACTGTGCCATCGGGTCGGTTAAAGCAAATATCGGTCACCTGGATGTGGCTGCCGGTGTCATTGGGTTTATTAAAGCGGTGTTATGTCTTAAACATAAACAAATTCCCCCCAGTATCCACGTGGCACAGCCCAATCCTTTGATTGATTTTGCTAATAGTCCGTTTTATGTGAACCATATGTTGAGGGATTGGTCTGTCAGTGAAACAGGCACACACCGCCGGGCATCCGTCAGTTCACTGGGCATTGGCGGTACCAATGCACACGTAGTCCTGGAAGAATGGCCGCAGGTCAGACGGACAGACGGTCAGAAGCCTCAATTGATTCTTCTCTCCGCTAAAACTGCATCTGCCCTGGATAAAATGACACAAAACCTGGCAAATTATATGAAACAAAATACTGGTAATCCCGGCAATCTTGCGAATCCCGGTCAAAATCCTGGTCTAACCCTGGCTGATGCCGCATACACACTGCAAGTGGGGAGGGCGTGCTTTCAACACCGGAAAGTGCTTGTATGTTCGAAGGTGAATGAAGCCATCGATGCGTTGGCGGCAAGTGAAAAAATTGAACCCGTTTCCTCGACAATAAGTAACCGGCCGATTATATTTATGTTTCCCGGGCAGGGATCCCAGTATGTCAATATGGGCCGTGAGCTTTACGAAAGCGAAGCGGTGTTCCGTGAGGAAATGGACCACTGTTTCGAAATTTTAACCCCCATGCTGGGGGTCCCAATTAAAGAGATTCTTTATCCACCTGGAACCAGCAACCTGCACCTGTCACCTGATATCGACCAAACGGAAATCGCCCAGCCGGTTTTGTTTGCTTTTGAATATGCCCTGGCAAGGATGTTAATGAAATGGGGGATTAAGCCGTATGCCATGATCGGTCACAGCATCGGTGAATATACAGCCGCCTGTTTGTCAGGTGTATTCAGCCTGGAGTATGCATTAAAGTTGGTAGCTGCAAGGGGTCATTTGATGCAAAAAATGCGCCCGGGAACCATGTTAAGTGTCCCGGCAGCGGAAAAGGAACTCATCCCCTTATTAAAGGAAAATACCACTGACGAACTGTCGTTGGCTGCAGTGAATGCTCGGTCTCTTTGTGTGGTTTCCGGTCCTCACCATGCGATTGACCGGTTTGAAAAGACATTAAAAACAAAGGGGTATGATTGCTCTCATCTTCATACCTCTCATGCCTTCCATTCTCCCATGATGGACCCCATATTAAACGAATTCGAAGAGATCGTCAAACAGGTTCCCTGCGGTCAGCCGGGGATACCCTACATATCCAATGTAACCGGTGATTGGGTAAGAAAGGAGGTGGTATCTCCGGAATATTGGAGCCAACATTTGCGAAAGACCGTGCGGTTTGCAGACGGAATCGACCGATTGCTGGAACTGGAATCATCGGTTTTTATTGAAATTGGCCCCGGAAAAGTACTGGGCACGTTTGTGCGGCAGCATTCGCCTGGGGCCAGAACAGGTGAACCATGGGTGATAAACCTGGTTAGACATCCCAAAAAGCAGGTATCGGATTCCCGGTATCTGCTGGAGGGTATTGGCCGGTTGTGGCTTTACGGCGTGGAAATCAACTGGAATGAATTTCATGCGGAAGAGGAAAACTACCGTATCCCATTACCCACATACCCATTTGAGAGGAAGCGGTATTGGCTTCAATCTCTGCAACCGGGAATGGATGAAAATAGAACCCCGGTGTTAAGTCATACAGGTCAAGATGTTGGGGGGGTAAAGAAAAACCTGGAGGATTGGTTTTATATTCCTTCCTGGAAGCAAACCATGCCCTCTTTTGGAACCAAATTAGAAAAAAAAGTGAATCAACGAAAATGTTGGCTGTTTTTCCTTGATGAATCCGGACCAGGGCTGGATTTGCCTGCCCCCTTGATTCACCGGCTGCTGGAGAATAAGCAGGATGTTATCATCGTAAAAGCCGGGGAAAGATTTGAAAAGGTCAGTGAAGGTGTTTATGTGATGAATCCCGGTGGTTATGACGATTATGCTGCTTTGTTGGAAGACCTTCAAGAATGTGATAAAATCCCTGGTACGATTGTTCATTTATGGCTGATAGACGAATCTGTCCCTGCCGATTACCTGGAGCGGGGTGTGTACAGTCTGCTTTACCTGGTAAAGGCCCTGGGAAGGCAATCGCTGTTCAACAATATGGAACTCTGGGTGGTGTCGAATCACCTACACAAAATTGAGAAAGGGGATATTTGCAGCCCGGAAAAAGCGACCATTCTGGGTCCTTGCAAAGTTATTTCCCAGGAATATCCCCATATCATCTGTCGCAGCCTGGATATAGATATCGATCAAAATATTGTAGAGAACCTGTTTTCGGAACTGGATGCTTCACCGCCGGATCGCGTCATCGCTTATCGGGCAGATAATCGGTGGGTTCAAACGTTTGAGCCGATAAAATTGGCAGGTAATTTTGAATTCTACTATAAATTAAGGGAGAATGGCGTTTACTTTATTACCGGCGGCCTGGGAAAAATTGGTCTTATATTGGCCGAATATTTGGCACACTCTGTACAGGCCAAACTCCTCCTCACGGGGCGGTCGAATTTCCCGGCAAGGGAGAAATGGGAATATTATGCCCAAACCAACAAAGATGCGGTAAGCGATAAAATCATGAGAATAAGGAATCTTGAGGAAATGGGAGCAGAAGTACTGGTGGTGCAGGCGGATGTTTCCGATAAAGAGCAGATGAGAACCGCTGTTAAGCTGGCCGAAGACAGGTTTGGAACTATTCACGGGGTAATCCATGCCGCAGGTGTAATGGATGAAAGCTATTTTAAGCTTATCTCGGATTTAAGCAGGGAAGATTGTGAAGCCCATTTCAAGCCCAAAATACAGGGTGTGTGTGTGTTAGATGAAATATTTAAAGATAAAAACCCGGATTTTTGTATTTTAACATCTTCTTTGTCGTCGATTTTAGGTGGCCTCAGCCTGTATGCGTACAGTGCGGCCAATAGTTTTATGGACACATATGCCCTGAAACAAATGCAGATGTTTCAGAAAAATTGGAGCAGTATGAACTGGGATGAATGGGAACAGGATGTCAACCCTGCCGAAGATGTGAAAACGCCGGGACAGGGCAGCAAAATTATCGGGTCAACCATAACCCGGGAAGAAGGAAAAGAGGTTTTTAAACGGGCATTGGTTTTAAATAGAATACCCCAAATCATTATTTCCTGTCGAGACCTGCAGTGTCGGTTGCAGCAGTGGGTGTATACCGGGTCTGAAATGGGGAAAGGCACGGTGGAACAAGAAAAGGAAAGAGGGGAGGGACATTCGCTTCATAAGAGGCCCCAATTGCAGAGCATCTTTGAAGCTCCGGGAAGCGAAGCTGAAAAAATCGTTGAAGAAATCTGGGAAGGACTATTGGGTATAGAGTCAATCGGTGTGCATGATGATTTTTTTGAATTGGGTGGGCATTCGCTGCTGGCGACTAAATTGGTATCGCGGCTGCGGGAAATTTTCAGGATCGATTTCCCGTTGGACCTTTTCTTTGATAGGTCCACCATACGGGGGGTGGTGGAGCACATCGCTCATTCGTTGGGCGACAGTGGGATCGTTGAAGAGATAGCCAAAACGTACCGGGAAGTCGAATTACTGACCGGTACCGATATATAGTTAAATCAAAGAAAAAGAAACCGGGAGGTAATGGCAATATGTTGGAAAAAAATGGGAAATCAATCCGGTTAACCGCCGACATGTTAATGGAAGATGCATGCAGGCTCGCTCGTTTGCATGAATGGGGAGAAGAAGGTTTTCGTGTGCCATTGGGGCAATTAATCGCGTATTTTAGGGAAAAATACGGTGCCGATAAAAAGATGAATTTACGTTTTCAAAATGCCATACGAGCGCTCCTGGTGAACCGGCTTTTTATCCGGGATAATTTTGAGAGTCACCCGGAGATCCTCCGTGTTCCTCTTCATCGACCCTTATTCATCGTGGGATTATCCAGGACCGGCTCGACGTTACTTCATCGCGCAATAGCCCGGGATTTATCTTGCCGCGTATTATTATATTGGGAGGCGCTCCATCCCTTCATCGGTAGGAATGTGGGTTTGAATCATGAAGAGAAAAGTAAAAAATTGGCTGAATTAAAAATAAAGGAAATGTACCTGCGAATGCCGGATTACTTTCATATTCATGAGATAAAGGCCACAGCGCCGGAAGAATGCAACGTACTCATGCGTCATACGTTTTGTTCCATGTCCTTTGCCAGTGAATGGCACCTTCCCCGATATGCGCAGTGGCTGGTGAACCAGGATACCACCGGGAGTTACCGGTATTATCGGAAATTATTACAACTCCTTTTATGGCACAAGCCAGGGAATTTCCCGGTACTCAAATGTCCTTCCCATCTACTTAACCTGGATGCAATCTTGAACGTATTCCCGGATGCCAATTTTGTTTGGCTGCATCGGGACCCCATTTCAGCCATTCCTTCTTATTTGAATCTATTGTCGGTGTTTTGGGGGAATGGACTTAGTAAAAGTTTTGTTGACTTCATTTGTCATTATTCGATTCGATCGCTGGAGATGGGAATGAGAGTGGAGAAAAAGATCGGCCCCGGGCAATTTTTAAATGTGGGTTATAATGAATTGGTCAACGATCCTATTGCAGTGATCCTTAGTATTTATAACTATTTTAAGTATTCGCTGGCTCCCGGCGTGGAGACCGATCTTCGCAAGTGGTTGAAGGAAAACCCCCGGCATAAACACGGTGTCCACACCTATGGTTTAGAGAAATTCGGCTTAACCCATGCAGATATCAAGAACCGTTTTTCTCGTTACTATGATGAATATGGGCATTTTTTATGAATTATAAACAAACCCTAATCGAAGAATCGTTGAAAAAAAAAGGCATTCACATTTCCAGGGGGGAGGTATTGACGCGGAGAAACGACCCCGGGCCGTTTAAATTATCTTTTGCTCAGCGCCGTATATGGTTTTTGCAGTGGTTTGATCCCCAGGGTGCGGCATACAATGATCCCACGGCGCTGCGCATCAAAGGCCCGTTAAATATTCCCGTATTGGAACGAACGCTTAACGAAATCGTACGGAGACACCAGGTATTGCGCATGAACTTTCCGGCTCGGAATGGGGTGCCGGCTCAAGTGCTAAGTAAAACAGAACGTATAACGATAGCGGTAACCACGCTGCAGAGAGAACCTGGAAAACTAGTGGACCACCAGATCGGTGAATTTGTAAACCGGTTCTCCCAACAACCCTTTGATCTGGCGAAAGATTTGCTGGTACGGGCGGCATTATTAAGAATAGACGTTGATGATTATGCTTTTGTGGTGAATATCCATCATATTGTGATGGATGGATGGTCCAAAGGCATCATGCTCCGCGAGCTGATGGGCCTTTACCAGGCCTTTAGCCAGGGAAAACCTTTGCCTTTTAACGAACTGTTGCTTCAATATACGGATTATGTGCATTGGCTTCATGAACGGATGCAGGGTAATGTGTATGAAGCGCAGGCGGCTTATTGGAAGAAGCGATTGGCTGGTGCGCCGCCGGTATTGCAATTACCCCTTGATCATCCGCGGCCGGGCGTTCCCACGGGTAAAGGATCGCTGGAGCCTTTTTCTTTTTGGGGGCGCCAATTCTCGGAGCTTAATGCTCTTGCCAGGCGTGAAGGTGCCACCCTTTTCATGGTATTGTTGACTGCTTACAATACCCTCCTTTTTCGGTATTCAGGGCAGGAAGATATTCTCATCGGCACGCCGATTGCCGGTCGTTCCCGGGTAGAGCTGGAAAATCTCATCGGTCTATTTGTCAACACCCTGGTGATACGAACTGATCTTTCCCGGGAACCCACATTTAAGACCCTGCTTCGCCGGGTACGAGCCGCGGCATTGGAAGCCTATTCCCACCAGGACATGCCATTTGAAAAATTGGTGGAGGAATTGAACCCCCGGCGAAATTTGAGTGTCACCCCTTTATTCCAGGTCATGTTCCAACTGCAAAACGCCCCCATGCCGCCAGCCAAAATTTCCGGTTTGACCATTACCCCCATCCAGATCGATACAGGATTTTCACAGGTAGACCTGTCCTTAACCCTGTGGGAAGAAGAAGGAACGATGAAAGGAACGTTCGAGTACAACACCGACTTATTCGAGTCCCACACGATAAAACGAATGATCGGCCATTTCCAGGCATTATTGAATGGGATCATCGCCAATGTGGATCAACAAATTTCCCAATTGCCCATGCTGACGGAAAAGGAAATGCACCAATTATTGGTGGAATGGAATGACACCGATACCGATTATCCCAAAGGTTCATGCATATATGAATTGTTTCAATCCTGTGCAGAGAAGTATCCTGGTGAAGACGCTGTTATTTTTGGCCATCAGCGGTTGATCTACAGCCAGCTTAATCAAAACGCTAACCGGTTGGCCCATTTGCTGCAACGGATAGGAGTGGGTTCAGAAACCCTGGTGGGTATTTGCATGGAAAATTCGTTGACGTTGATTACTGGAGTTATTGGTATACTCAAAGCAGGTGGTGCGTATATCCCCATGGACCCGGCATACCCTGACGGGCGATTAATGGCCATATTGAAGGATGCTCAGCCCCCGGTATTGATCACCCAAACATCTCATTTAAATCGCTTTAACGGTTATAATGGCAAAATCATTTGCCTGGATGCGGAAAGAGATGTAACCGCAGAAGAAAGCACCGGCAATTGCATAAATGACTGCAAACCGGAAAATGCTGCGTGCATCATTTATACCTCCGGTTCCACCGGTGAACCCAAAGGTATTTTAATTAATAACAAGAATATCGTCAACCTGGTATACTCGTTTATTCTGTCGTACGAACCCGGACCCGGTGATCACATCCTGCCTCTCACCTCCATTGCTTCCGCCAGTTTTGTGGGAGAAATATTACCTATTCTAAGCTCAGGTGGTGCCGTTGTCCTGGCCGATAAGGTTCATTTCCTGGATATGAAGAAGTTGATGGTATTACTCTTCGATTATCACATAACCATACTCAGTACGGTTCCCTCCATGATTGCCCGTTTGAATGGGAATTCAATTGAATGGAAGCCCGGGAAACTCCGTTTGCTGCTGAGTGGGGGGGAAGCGCTTTCTGTCGCTGATATCGATCATTTGCAAGACTCCGTGACTATTGTCAATGGGTATGGATTAACCGAAGCCACCATCTGTTCAACTTATATGATTGTAAACCAGGGTAAACCAGATTTTTCAAGAAACCCGATTATTTCTGTGGGGAAGCCCATTAACAATACGCAGATTTATATCCTGGACAAGCAGCAGAATTTAGTGCCCATTGGTGTTCCCGGTGAAATATATATCAGCAGTGACGGTTTAGCCAGGGGGTATTTGAACAACCCGGAGTTGACAGATTCCAAATTCCAAATTACAGGCGAAACTGAAGCGGGTGAAGTTAAACTTCAAAATGACACCCTTAATAAAAAGTTTTGCGGGGGTCCAGGAGGCGGTTTTTCAAAAGAGCCCCCTGGTCGCCGAAGGCAAAAGATATACAAAACTGGTGATTTGGGGTGTTGGTTGCCGGATGGTACAATCAAATTTTTAGGACGGCTTGATACCCAGGTCCAGGTTCATGGGTACCGGATCGAATTATCAGAGATTGAGACTAACCTGGGGCTGCATCCGGGTATCCAGGATGTGGTGGTAATCGATCGGGACGTTGTTCCTGGTGACAAGCGCCTGGTGGCCTATTTAGTGACGAAAAGCGAAAATGGCAAGAGACGCATAAAACCCACCAGTAATCAATTGCGGGATTGGCTTGCTATGAGAATCCCCGAATACATGATCCCGGCGGTATTTGAAATAGTGGAGGCGATACCTTTAACTGCCAACGGCAAAGTGGATATTGATGCCTTACCTGCGCCTACCTGGAACCGGCCTGAATTGGATGTCGATTTCAAAGCCCCTCAAACCGAAATTGAGAAAACAATCGCAGCGGTCTGGCAGGAGTTTCTCCGATTGGGGAAAGTCGGCATTAACGATAATTTCTTCGACCTGGGGGGGCACTCGCTGTTATTGACACAGGTGCACAGCCGGTTAAGCGAAATGTATAAAAACAGGAAAGATTTGACCATTGTTGATATGTTTCGATATCCTACCATTCATTCCCTGGCAAAATATATAGGTGAAGATGAAAAAAAGCAGCCTGCGGATATGTATCAAAAAATACAAGCAAGAGCCAATAAGCAACGCCGGGCGTTTAATGCTCAACGAAGAAGGCAAATCGGAGGGTAAGGCCGTTGTGAAAGGTTTCATGAAAAAAGTGGAAACAAAAAAGGGTAATGTCAAATAAAGTATGAAAAAAAGGCGGCTAAATGAAGAAAGTAGAAAGCGTTCTTGATGGTTCCCTGGGATGGGGAAAAACCAGAACCCTTGCCACATTCCCACAGATCCTTTTTTGTCTGCTTTCTCTTATTCTGCCTAAGATATTTACCATACAAGGGGGGGAGGGAGGCGCAAGCGCCTCCCATCCCCGTGTAGAGGCGCTTCCCAAGCGTCTTATTCGTAGTTATTTGACATTACACAAAAAAGAAAAAGGAGGAAAGATGTTTTTAAGATGGTTTTGGATTTTTATTTCCGTGTTGTTTTTAAGTGTGCTTTTAATATCCTCTTCCGGGGAGGAACCGCCGGGTATGGTTTTGGTCAAAGGCGGTGAATTCCGGATGGGAGCGGTACAGAAAATTAGTGATGAAGAGCCAGTCCGCCCCACCAGCGTAAGAAGTTATTATATCGAGGAAGAGCCGGTACACCCGGTCACCTTAAACAGTTTTTATATTGGGCAGTATGAAGTAACCCAGGCAGAATGGAAAGCGGTGATGGGAAATAACCCGTCATTGTATAAGGGAGATAATCTCCCGGTGGAACGAGTCACCTGGTATGATGCGGTTGAATACTGTAATAAAAGAAGTAAGAAAGAGGGTCTGACTCCCTGTTATTCGGGAAAAGGTGATGACATCGCCTGTGATTTCAATGCGGATGGTTACCGGCTGCCCACGGAAGCGGAATGGGAGTATGCCTGCAGGGGAGGGCTGAAGTCTCGCAATTATACCTACAGCGGGAGTAATAATATCGAGGAAGTTGCATGGTACGGATTGAACTCCGATGCCAAAACCCAGCCGGTGGGACAGAAGAAACCCAATGAACTGGGAATTTACGATATGAGTGGTAATGCCTGGGAGTGGTGCTGGGACTGGTTTGACGTGAATTACTACAGGACCAGTCCCCGGGACAATCCCAGGGGGCCTGCCACTGGCAAAACTCGAATCTATCGCGGCGGTGGGGCTGGCGGTCACTATTTCTGGATGACCACTACCGGCCGCTACACCTACCCCCCGTCCTATCACCACTGGTTTATCGGCTTCCGGCTGGTAAAAAACGTTTCCGGCCCCCCACCTCCGGGCATGATCCTGGTTCAAGGCGGTACATTCAATATGGGAAACAACGAAAGAGGCGCGGGTGAGAAGCCGGCCCACCAGGTAATGGTACGGAGTTTTTATATGGGTAAATTCGAGGTCACCCAGGAAGAATGGATGGCAGTCATGGGGAATAATCCCGCTCGGTACAAGTGTGTCAGCAATCCGATTCATTTTGTCTCCTGGTATGATGCAGTGGAATATTGTAATAAAAGAAGTCAAAAGGAAGGCCTGACCCCCTGTTATACGGGAAAAGGCGATGATATCACCTGTGATTTTAATGCAGATGGTTACCGGCTGCCCACGGAATCGGAATGGGAGTATGCTTGCCGGGGGGGGATGTTTTCCCGTAACTACAAATACAGTGGAAGTAGTAATATTGACGAAGTGGCCTGGTATCCGGAAAATTCAAACTTTACCGTCCACTTCGTCGGCCAAAAAAAACCCAATGAACTGGGGATTTACGATATGAGCGGTAATGTGTGGGAATGGTGTTGGGACTGGTATGACGTTACTTATTATAAAAATAGCCCGGTTAAAAACCCAACCGGGCCCTCTTCCGGGCACCATCGCGTGATGCGCGGCGGCTCTTATTTTCCATATCCCACTGACGACCATCATTGGTGTTCCTTTCGATTTTACGAGGAACCCTATCGAAATTTCAACACCATCGGTTTTAGAGTGGTGAGAACCGTTAAATAATTGTTAATTGTTAATTTTCACAATTAAAAAGGAGGAAAAATGGCATTAAAACCAGTATGGATTGTGATATCTATGTGGTGTTTGAGTTTCATTTTAACATCTTCTCCCGCTGAAACCGGGGTCCCCGAGAATATGGTTTTGGTCAAAGGCGGAGAATTCCTGATGGGAAGTAATGAGATAACCAGTGATACAGAACCGGTACACCGTGTAACCTTAAGTAGTTTTTATATTGGAACATTTGAAGTAACCCAGGCAGAATGGAAAGCTGTCATGGGAAATAACCCCTCATTGTTTAAAGGAGACAATCTCCCGGTGGAAAATGTTGATTGGTACGAGGCGGTTGAATTTTGCAATAAAAAGAGCAAAATGGATGGTCTGACTCCCTGTTACCAGGGGAGCGGCGATAATATCGGTTGTAATTTTGACGCCGATGGCTACCGGCTGCCAACAGAAGCCGAATGGGAATATGCCTGTAGGGATGCATCGCAATCCGGCTTCTATCCCTACAGCGGCAGTAATAACCCCGGGGAAGTGGCCTGGTATGAAGTTAATTCGGGATTTAAAACGCAGCCAGTGGGCAGGAAAAAATCCAATAAACTGGGTATCTACGATATGAGCGGCAATGTGAAGGAGTGGTGCTGGGACCGGTATGATAAAGATTATTACAAAACCAGTCCGGCAAACGACCCCAGGGGACCTTCCACCGGCAATCGTCATTCTTACCGCGGCGGCAGCGCTGTAGATCCTAAAATGCTGCTGCGCGCCACTCTCCGTTCCAGTACGACCCCTGGCTACAAGAACTTCGACATGGGCCTCCGCCTGGTGAAAAATGCTTCCGGCAAACTCCCTGAAGGAATGGTCCCGGTCAAAGGCGGCACCTTTAAGATGGGAAGCAGCAAAGGAAAATACGGCGAGAAGGTGGAACACCGCGTCAAGCTAAACAGTTTTTATATCGGGAAATTTGAAGTCACCCAGCAAGAATGGAAAGCCGTTATGGGAAGTAACCCGGCTTACAGAAGAGGAAGTATATGCCCGATCCATTTTATCGATTGGTATGAAGCAGTGGAATATTGCAATCAGAGAAGTCGAAAAGAAGGGTTGACACCATGTTATTCCGGAACCGGAGATAATATCACCTGTAATTTCGAGGCCGACGGTTACCGTTTGCCGACGGAAGCCGAATGGGAATATGCCTCCAGGGGAGGCTCCCAATCCCGTCACTATCGATACAGTGGAAGTAATGACCCTGACGAAGTGGCCTGGTATGCAAGAAATATTGTTGTTTTTTTTCAACCGGTAGGTCAAAAAAAACCCAATGAACTGGGAATTTACGATATGAGCGGCAATATCTGGGAATGGTGCTGGGACAGGTATGACTTTGATTATTACCGGGATAGCCCGGGAATAAATCCCAGGGGCCCCCTGTCCGGGCTTCGCCGGGTGCTTCGCGGCGGTTGTTTTGCCTATCCCGAATATTTCCTGCGCAGTACGGCCCGCTTCAGGTTCGAGCCAAATCGGAAGGGTATCAATATCGGGCTGCGGGTGGTCAGAACCGCCAAATAGAAAATCACATATTTCAAAATACAAATTACAAACAAGCCTTTTTTGGTTCCGATTTTTCTGGTTTAGGAAACGATGATGGATTTGAACCACCGTATATCAAAATTATCACCTGAACAGAGGAAAATTTTTAAGTTAAAACTGGAACAGGAGGGAATCGATATTTCCAGAATATCGAGTCCAGGAATATCTGAAAGTCAGCTCAGCCAGGGTACTTCACCTCACCCGCCCGGGAGGGAAAAATCAATATATCATCCAATAGAACCAACAGAAGAAAAAGAGTATTACCCCCTATCTGCGGCACAAAAACGAATGTATATCTTAAACCTTTTTGTGGAATACAACCTGCGCCTGGTATTCCAGGTGGACGGGAACCTGGATAGGAATCGTTTCCGGCAGGTATTCCGGCAATTGGTAAAACGACACGAGAGTTTCCGCACCTCTTTCCAATTAATGGCAGGAGAACCGGTACAGAAGATTCATGACCATGTGGTGGTTGATATGGAATATCATGATCTCAGTACCCAGGCGCAAGAAGTGAATTCAATTATTTCCCGATTTTTCCGGGGGGTTGATCTTTCGGTCCCTCCCTTGCTGCGGGTGGGATTAATCAGGTTATCCGCAGCCAGGTATATCTATTTGGTGAATATTCATCATATTATAGCCGACGGTACATCAATCGGGCTTTTAGCCAGGGAATTTGTCCCTTTATACCAGGGAAAAGAACTGTCGGCATTGAAGATTCGCTATAAAGACTATTCCCAATGGCAGAACCGGTTATTCAACACAGGTGAGTATAAGAAGAAAGAAGCCTATTGGTTGGAACTATTTTCTGGTGAGCTTCCGGTATTAAATATGCCCACCGATTATCCCCGTCCCCCCATGCAAAGTTTTGAAGGGCGCAGGGTTTGTTTTTCCATTGCCGGGGAAACATTCCGGTCCTTAAAATCCCTGGCCGCAAAGCAAAAGGTCAGTATATATATGTTATTGATGGCTGTTTACAATGCCCTGCTGTTTCGATATACCGGGCAGGAAGATATTGTTATCGGGACAATAGCCGCGGGACGACAGCAGCGGGAGTTGGAATCCCTTTTTGGTGTTTTTATCAATGCACTGACCATCAGGAACTACCCGGAGAAATCCAAAACCTTTAAAGGGTTTTTAGGGGAAATAAAGCAGAATACCCTCGATGCCTATGAAAACCAGTTATACCCTTTTGGCGACCTATTGGACCAGGTGGTGAAAAACAAGGATCTGAGCCGGAATCCATTATTTGATGTGATGTTCATTTTTCAAAATGTAGATATGAGGACTCGTTGGGAAATGAAGGACCTTGGATTTGTTTTATCCAGGTATGAGTATTCCTCCAGCCACTATGCCCAGCAGGACATTACGTTATGGGCCGCGATGGAGGGAGATCAAATCCGGATGGACCTGGATTACTGTAAGGTGTTATTTAAACCCGAAACCATGGAATGTTTTACCCGGCATTTTTTGACCTTCTTAACAGGCGCAGTGGCAAACCCGGACCTGGAATTGGCCGGAATAGAGATGATTAACCCGGAAGAGAGACATCGGTTGTTGGTAGAATTTAATAATACCAGCATACCTTTCCCGGAAGGGAAGTCAATCCGGGAATTATTTGCAGACCAGGTAGAAAAAAAGCCGCACCATATTTCCCTCATCAGCAGTGAACCATGGGAAGTATCCCTTACTTATCGGGAATTAGACCGAAGAGCCGATCAACTGGCATGTTTATTGAGGAAAAAAGGCACTCAAGCCGATACCATCGTAGGAATCATGATGGAACGTTCCATAGAGATGGTCATCGGGGTTACAGCGGTTTTAAAAGCGGGAGGCGCTTACCTGCCCCTGGACACGGCATATCCCGGCGAACGCATCCGTTACATGCTCTCTGACAGTGGTTCCCGGTTACTGCTGACCACCCGGCAGGTATTGACAGAGAGTGAGAAAATAGGAAAGTGGGAAGGTGAGACCGTATTTATGGAAGCCGATGCAGGGAACACGGGCGCAGCGGCTTCTTTCCCACCCCCAACGCCCTGGCGGGAGAACTCACTGGTCTATGTGATCTACACCTCCGGTTCCACCGGCAAACCCAAAGGGGTGATGGTTCAACAAGGTAATTTTGTCAATGCAACTTTTGGGTGGCGGAAAGAATATAAACTACGATACATGGAAGTCAATTTACTGCAAATAGCCAGCTTTTCTTTTGATGTTTTTGCCGGTGATTTTGCCAGGGCATTATTTAACGGTGGTAAACTGGTCATCTGCCCGGAAGAAACACGGGTAGACCCGCCCTCATTGTATTCCCTCATCAGGAAACAACGAATCACGTTGTTTGAATCTACCCCTTCATTGGTGATACCCTTTATGGAGTATGTCTATGAAAATCGATTGGCAATTGATAACCTGAAATTACTTATCATTGGATCAGATATTTGCCGTACAGCGGATTTTAAACGGTTGATTTCACGTTTCGGCAGTCAAATGCGAATTATCAATAGTTATGGTGTGACAGAAGCCGCCGTTGATTCCAGTTATTACGAGGAAACTCTTGAACATATTCCCCCTGTGGGCAGTGTCCCCATTGGTAAACCCATGCCCAATATGACATTTTTTGTATTGGATTACGGGAAGAAATTACAACCCATTGGAATTCCAGGAGAATTATGTATTGGAGGAGCCGGTGTTACCAGGGGGTATCTAAGCAACCCGGAGTTAACCAATAAAAAGTTTTTGCGGGGGGGTCCAGGGGGGGCAGTTTTTTCAAAAAGCGCCCCCCCTGGCCGCCGGAGGCAAAAACTCTACAAAACCGGTGACCTGGCGCGGTGGTTGGCAGACGGGAATGTCGAAATCCTGGGGCGAATTGATCATCAAGTAAAGATCAGGGGATTTCGAATCGAATTGGTAGAACTGGAGAGTCAATTACTAAAATACCCTGGAATTAAAGAAGCGGTAGTGACAGCCAGGAAAAATAATGTCGAAAATATATCCCTTTGTGCTTACTACGTCGCCAACCGGGAAGGGACATTCGAGATACCCACTAATGACCGATTAAGAGAATATCTATTCCAATCATTACCGGATTATATGATTCCCTCTTATTATGTCAATTTGGATAAAATTCCGCTCACACCCAACGGAAAAATCGATCGAACAGCATTACCGGAACCCGAACCTGGAGTTGTCAGTGAACAATATGTACCACCCACAAATAACATTCAAAAACATTTGGTAAACGTGTGGCAAGAAGTACTGGGAGTTGAATCCATAGGCATAAATGACAATTTCTTTAAAATAGGCGGCGATTCCATAAAAGCAATACAGGTATCCACCAGGTTGAAAAAATATGGACTGGATTTAAAAGTTAATGATTTATTCTTACACCCCGTAATAAAAGAAGCAGAAAAATGTATAAAGGAAACAGGAGACGAACAAAAAACCCCTCAATCCCCGGGACAGGAAAAAAAAGAATTAACACCCCGGGACATGGACCTGGAATCTAGAATTCCTAAAGAAGACCTGGCACGAATCAACAATTATATAACCAGCTCCATCGATGAAAACCCGGAAATTCAACTTATATACCCATTAAGCCCAATGCAAAACGGTATGTTGTATCACTGGTTAAGAAATGAAAAATCCGATTCTTACTTTAGCCAGGGGGTATTTACTATAGAGGGAGAGATAGAAAAATCCACATTAGAGGATACGTTTAATCAACTCATCGAAAGATATGATATTTTGAGGACTATTTTTGTTTATGAAGACCTGGAAGAACCCCTGCAAGTGGTCCTAAACAATAGAAAAGCCCGGGTATATGACGAAGATATTACCCATTTGAGTGAAAACCAGGGAAATTTATATCTCGAGGAATTCAAGAGGAAAGATAAACAAAGAGGATTTGATCTCACCAGGGATATCCTGATGAGACTCTCCTTATTTAAAACAGGATTCAAGGATTATTGTCTTGTATGGAGTTTTCATCATATATTGATGGATGGGTGGTGTCTTGGAATTATATTCAAAGATTTTATTGAAATCTACCATTCATTAAAGCAAGGGAAAAGGGTAGAATTGCCGGCAGTAATACCCTATATCAACTATATTAGATGGTTGGAGAAGCAAGAAAAGACAGCAGGTTTAAAATATTGGCAGCAATACCTGGAAGGATATGAAGAGCCGGTGGGTTTACCAAAACTCGGTAATTTGAAGAGAAATGATGACTATAAACTGGAAGAATACGATTTGATTATCGATGAAAAACGAGTCTCTGCATTAAATAGCATTGCCCGGCAGGAAGGAGTGACCGTAAATACAGTATTTCAGACATTATGGAGTGTACTGCTGCAAAGGTATAATAACACCGATGAAGTGGTCTTTGGAGTGGTAGTATCGGGTCGGCCCCCGGAAATCCAGGGGATTGAGCAAATGGTGGGTCTTTTTATCAATACCATCCCGATACGAATAAAGAGTCGGCCGGACCGGGAATTTTCTCAATTATTACGAATGGTCCAGCAAAAGGGTGCATTATCCAGGCCTTATGAATATTTGCCCTTAGCAGAAATCCAATCCAAATCACAATTAAAGGTCAATTTAATCGATCATATCATGGTTTTTGAAAATTACCCCATTCAAGAAGAAATAAAAAATGCCGGAATAGAGCCGGAATACGATTTCAGGGCAGTCAATGTCCGGATACATGAACAAACCAATTATAATTTTAATATAGTTATATTCCCCGGTCAATACTTTCTGGTCAAATTTAGTTATAATGGCCTGGTGTATGAAGGTAACCTGATAAAGCGAGTGGGACTGCATCTGGAGGAAATGATAAAGCAAGTTATCGAGAATCCCAGCAAAACCATAAAAGAAATAGGAATAATAACAGGAGTGGAGAAGCAGCAGATATTATATGACTTTAATCAAACAGCAGTAAAGTATCCAAAGGAAAAAACCATCCATGAATTATTTGAAAGACAAGTGGAGAAAACCCCGGACCATACAGCCCTTACAGGGCAAATTCCAGGCAAATTCGGCGGCAGTGTTTCATTAACGTATAAAGAATTAAATAAAAAATCCAATCGACTGGCCCGGATATTACACGAAAAAGGAGTTGAATCCGACACCATTGTAGGCGTCATGGTGGAACGTTCTATCGAAATGATCGTGGGAATCCTGGCCATATTAAAAGCAGGAGGTGCTTTTTTACTCATTGACCCGGAATATCCCCGGGAACGCATCGATTATATGTTAAAGGACAGCAATGTTTCGCTTCTGCTCACCGGACTTGAATTATTGGAGGATTGTAAGGGCACAGCATGCTGTGCCCCTACAGCCTCACCTGCAGCCTGTAACCTGCCCCTGTCACTGGCCTACATCATCTACACCTCTGGTACCACTGGTAAACCCAAAGGCGTTATGATCCAACATCAATCCTTAGTAAACCTTTGTTCCTGGCATAATCGATATTTCCAGGTTAAAGAATCGGACCACGCCACCCAATATGCAAAAATCAGTTTTGATGCCTCTGTGTGGGAAATATTCCCCTATCTCATAAAAGGAGCTTCTTTAACTATTATTGATACTGACATTAAACTGGATATTGAAAAGCTGAATGAATTTTTTGAAACCCATGACATCACCATCGGTTTTTTACCCACCCAACTGTGTGAACAGTTTATGGAATTGGAGAATCGTTCGCTGCGGAAATTACTGACAGGAGGAGACCGTTTAGGGAAGTTTATTAAAAGAGATTATCAACTATATAATAATTATGGTCCCACTGAAGATACAGTAGTAAACACCTCATTCCCGGTCAACCGATATCATATCAATATACCCATTGGCCGGCCGGTGGACAACAATAGGATCTATATCTTAGATAAAAATGGTCTTTTCCCTCAGCCCATTGGCATTCCCGGGGAATTATGTATTGCCGGAGATGGTTTAGCCAGGGGATATTTAAACAACCCGGAATTAACCGCGGAAAAGTTTTTTAACTATAGGTCTTATAGTCTCTACTTTTCTAAAAAAATCTACCGAACCGGTGACCTGGCCCGGTGGCTGGCGGATGGTAATATCGAATTCCTGGGTCGAATCGATCTCCAGGTCAAGATTAGGGGGGTCCGTATTGAATTGGGAGAAATCGAAAATCAATTACTCAATCATAAAGAAATAAAAGAAGCCGTTGTCATCGATAAAAAGACCCAGGATGGAGATAAGTATCTATGCGCTTATATTGTCTCAGACCGGGAGTTAATCCCGGCAGAGCTGAAAAAATATTTATCCGGTACGATGCCGGATTATATGATACCCTCATATTTTGTCTCAATTGAAAAAGTCCCTTTAACCAGCAGTGGAAAAATCGACAGGAAGGCGCTTCCGGAACCTGGAGTAAAACCGACAGGTATCACGATTGTGCCGAGAAATAGAGTGGAAAAAAAATTGGCGGAGATATGGTCTGAGATATTGATTTCGGACGTATTTGCCACCATTGGCATTGATGATAATTTCTTTGAACGGGGTGGACATTCGTTAAAAGCCACCACATTAACGGCAAAGATACACAAAGAATTTAATGTAAAAATACCCCTGGCACAAATATTTAAAACACCCGTCATCAGGGAGTTGGCAGAAATCATTAAAAAAGCGGCAAGAAATCGATTCGCCGCCGTCGAACCGGTGGAAAAGAAAGATTTTTATCCCCTCTCTTCAGCCCAGAGGCGGTTGTACATTTTACAACAGATGGAATTGAATACCACCGTCTACAATATACCACAAGTTGTCGTACTGGAAGGCGCCATTAATAAACGTTTAAAAGATACAATAAACCGGTTAATCCGGCGGCATGAAGGTTTAAGAACTTCATTCGCCGTGGTAGACGAGGAACCGGTACAGAAGATAAACCCGGAAGTTAATTTCGGGCTTGTTGAGATAGAACATTGTTCTGTCACCGATCTCCCTGGTATTGTTACCAATTTCATTCGTCCGTTTGATTTATCTCAAGCCCCGCTCTTGCGCGTGGGATTAATTGAAACAGGAGAAAGGGAACATATTCTCATGGTGGACATTCACCACATCATTGCCGACGGTGTTTCCCATGCCCTGCTGGTAAAGGATTTTATGGCTTTGTACGGGGGTGAAGAAGGTAAGTTAGCGAAAATTCCTATCCAGTACAAGGATTACTCCCAATGGCAGCATAGTGAAAGACAAAAAGAAGCAGTAAAAAAACAGGAAACCTACTGGTTGAAGCAATTTCAAGGAGATATCCCGGTACTGGATTTACCCACCGATTATCCCAGGCCCGCGATTCAAAGTTTTGAAGGTAATACCCTGGCATTTGAAATCGGAAGTAAAGAAGCAAGAGCTTTAAAAGAGTTGACACACCCGGCCGGAGTTACGTTATTTATGGTATTGGTGAGTTTATTCGATATTTTATTGTTAAAATTGAGCGGTCATGAAAATGAGGATATTCTCGTGGGCACACCCATCTCCGGGCGAAGACATGCCGACCTGGAGCCTGTGATCGGCATGTTTGTCAATACATTGGTGTTACGGAATTCTCCACACGGACATTTGACCTTTGAAGAATTTTTAAACCAGGTAAAAGAGACCTCCATTCAAGCCTTTGAGAACCAGGACTACCTCTTTGAGGACCTGGTGGACCACCCGGGATTGGACATCAAGAGAGACCCGGGCCGCAACCCCTTATTCGATGTCGTGTTTACATTTCAAAACCTGGATATCCCCGTACTGCAGGTCCCCGGTTTAAAGCTAAAACCCTACCAGGATGAAAACATCATAAAGACAGCAAAATTCGATATCACCCTGACCGCCCAGGAAAGAGGTGAAACACTCTATTTTACCTTTGAATACTGCACCCGCCTTTTTAAACAGGAAACCATGGCAAGATTCGCCAAATATTTCCAAAATATCGTATCCTCCGTGTTAGAGAACCCCGGGAAGAAAATATCAGGAATAGAAATCATATTGGAAGAAGAAAAGGAGCAAATATTATTTGATTTTAACAATCCCTCCCCACTGTATCCAAAGGAAAAAACCATCCATGAATTATTTGAAAAACAAGTGGAGAAAACCACGGACAATATTGCCCTGGTCGGGAATGTTTCCATCACATACAACGAATTAAATCAAAGGTCCGATCAATTGGCCCATCTACTGCGAGCAAAAGGTGTAAAAGCGGATACCATCGTGTCCATCATGGTGGAGCGTTCTATCGAGATGATCGTGGGAATCCTGGCCATATTAAAAGCAGGAGGCGCTTATTTACCCATTTCCACTGATTATCCCGGAGAGCGGATTAATTATATGCTGGCCGAAAGCAAAACCAACCTACTGCTCACCACACGTACGCCGGCTGAACCAGGTGAGAAAGTGGAAAAGTGGAAAGGTGAGAAAATTTTCCTCGAAGACTTCAAGCTTCCCTATTCGTCCCATTCGTCCTATTTGTCCCATTTGTCCGGAAATCTCGCTTATATCATCTATACCTCAGGCACCACAGGAAAACCTAAAGGCGTAATGGTCCGGCATTTCAACGTAGTAAGACTGGTAAAAAACACCAATTATATCGAATTCAAAGAAGGTGATCGTATATTGCAAACCGGCGCACTGGAATTTGACGCCTCCACATTTGAAATCTGGGGAAGCTTATTGAATGGACTCGAATTATCCCTGGTCAAAAACAAAATCATACTATCACCGGGAAAACTAAAAGACACCATTGAAAGAAATAGAATCACCACCATATGGTTGACTGCTCCGTTGTTCAATCATCTGCTGGATGAAGAGATAGAAATATTCAGGGGGCTCAGGAACCTGTTGGTAGGAGGTGATGTACTTTCCCCATCTCATATTAATCGCTTAAGAAACGAATTCCCGCGGTTGAATATCATCAACGGATATGGTCCCACCGAGAACACCACCTTCTCCACCACCTTTTTGATCGATAGAGAGTATCACGAATCAATACCCATCGGTAAACCCATTGCCAATTCAACTGCCTATATTGTTGATAAATATGGTTATTTACAACCTGTAGGGATAGCCGGGGAGTTGTGGGTAGGAGGAGATGGAGTTGTCAGAGGCTATTTGAACAACCCGGAATTAACAATAGAAAGGTTTTGCCTCCGGCGGCCAGGGGGGCGCTT
>JABAOF010004146.1_pt3 | contig 65257 bp, 43 predicted proteins | sample 7062171 | NCBI WGS metagenome assembly JABAOF01 (sample SAMN14538628, study PRJNA623070) | marine sediment metagenome | biome: marine biome [ENVO:00000428]; feature: marine pelagic biome [ENVO:01000023]; material: deep marine sediment [ENVO:00002113] | place: India: Gulf of Khambhat ...
GCCCGTTCCTGGAAAAGTTTCAACGCGCTGAATGCTTCGATTCCTCTACCATCCCCGTTGGTTGGATATTTCATCCCTTCGACGTTGAAAGTCCATTCCTCTCGGAGGTTCAAACTTTCACGAGAAGTCACCACAAGTTTTAACTTTGGGGCCTGTTCCAGCATCTCCGTCAGTAAATCTGCCCCCTCAAGGAGATGTTCGAAGTTATCCATAACTACGAGCAGTGAACGCCGACCCATGTAATCGAGAAGTTGGTTCTTTGGATCGAGATTACTGGAGTGTGTATCGATGGAAAATTTCAGCGCGTTGGCTACAGAGAGAACGATGTACTCTGCCGATGTCAGTGGTGTAAGTTCAACAAACCAGGCGCCGTGTTCGAATTCCTCGACTATGTCCGCTGCGACCTGCAGTGATAACCGAGTTTTGCCTGCGCCACCAGGGCCAACCAGCGTGATCATTCGACTCTCCGCCAGCAATTCCTTGACCTTCTCCATTTCCTCCTCGCGCCCCACAAAGCTGGTGAGGTGGGTGGGGAGGTTGTTGGGAAGTGCATCCAGTGACTTGATAGGTGGAAAGTCGGACGGGAGGTCTTCTATGATCAGTTGGAAAATACGAACCGGACGTCTGAGGTCCTTCAACCGATGTTCGCCCATATCGCGTACGCGTAAGCCATCCGGAAGATCGCGTTCTATCAAGTTGTAGGTGTTTTGTGAGAGCAGCACTTGCCCGCCGTATCCAGCAGAGCTAAGACGGGCAGCTCGGTGTACGTCCATCCCGACGTATCCACCGTCCTTGAGCGTCGCTTCGCCAGTGTGCAGTCCCATGCGAACAAGGACCCTTTCACCTTCAGGCCAAGGGTGCTTCGTGAGTGCGCGTTGCGCTTCGGCAGCTGCGGAGATGGCGTCTGAGGCCCGAGAGAATGCAACAAAGAATGAATCCCCTTGAGTATCTACCTCACACCCATCCCATCTCTCGAAGGTCGATCGTAACAGGTCGCGCTGATCTTCCAGCACGACCGGGTAGTGATCTTGAAGGCGCTGGAGTAATTGTGTTGAGCCTTCGATGTCTGTAAAAAGGAATGTGACGGTGCCTTCTGGGAACTTTGAGGAGCTTGATTTGGAGATCACTTCATTATCCATCATGGTCACTGCTCCAATAATTCTTATACTTGCTCATAGTGTCCTGCACGTTGTCATCCCTTCATCGCAAAATCAATGGTCTGGTCAAGCGGCATCTCTTGTCCCACTTGCCATGCTGTTTCAAAGGCCGCATCATCGAGTTCCATTTGAATTGTATTTTTCCATTTCTCCAGATCCACGATTTCAACTGGAGGTGTAGGAATTCCAATCGAATTACGCAAAGCCTCAGCACTAGAAAAGAGCTGAGTAGCGCGTGCGTAATCGTTCTGATCTGTAGCTAGTTTCGCGATGCCTTCCAGATTGGTGGCAATAATCTCCTTGCTATCAAGCTCAAGTGCTATCTGCATGCTTTTTCTGATGTGTACTTCTGCGATCTTCAGGTTACCACGTGCGAGCTCTGCAAGTCCGAGTAAATGAAGGTTTTCGGCTATCACGTGACGGTTATTTATTGCCCGAGCGAACTCCAGACCTTCTTCAACGTAAGGAAATGCACCTGTTGGATCCCCTCGGTTAAGGGTAATTTTTGATAGGCCGGTTAGGGAGAGAGAAGCGCAGCTTTTATCTTCAATTGCTCGAAAGGTCACTAAGCTATCTTCGTATAATGTCTTCGCGTTTTTCAGGTTGCCCTGGATGCGCTCTACCTCGGCCAAGCAACGGAGTTGAGTCGCAATGCCGTGTGAATCCTTTAAATCCTCATAAAGTGATAAACTCTCTCTAAAGAGCTCATTGCTCCTTTCGTATTTCCCTGACCGCAAGTTGATCTGACCAAGATTCCATAGTGCCCCAGCGATTTCACGCTGATCTCCCACCTCTTGGAATAGTGAAAGGCTTTCTTCAAATAGCACAGTGGCTTCATCGAATGCGTAGCGAGATGAAGCGCGGTGTGCTAATGGACCAAGCGCAGAGGCGATTCCACGCTTATCTCCGAGCTGCCGCCAAAGCTCAAGGCTTTCTGAATGGAGAGATTGTAAGAGTTCGTCGTCAGCACCTTCGAGATTATGAGCATACGCCAATCCGTCCAAAGCTTGTGCTATCCCTGTTGTGTAGCCTAAGCTACGAGCTAAGTTCAACCCTTCCTCATAATATCGAATGACCTCGGATGAGCCTTCTTGGCGTATCGCGAACCACGCCACACCAATAATGGCATCTACCCTTTCTATAGATGGTGTATCACTCACCTGAAGCATCTTGCTCAACCATCGGCGGCCTTCACTCACATAACCATGGGTATCCCAAAAACGAGCTAAGGCGGCGGCCATTCGTAAACCCGAGATGACAGCGTCCTTGCCAGAAAGGATCTCACTTCCTACTTGATCTAGGAACCATTGTAGAGCGGAACGCAGATTATTGATTTCGCGCTCAAGTATTTCCAGCCAAATACTCTGTTCAGGGCCCTGAAGGTGGATCTTGGCATCTTCGGCTAATGAAAGGAAATAATTGGCATGTCTCCAACGGATCTCTTCTTCCTGACCGCTTGATTCCAGTTCCTCCTGAGCGTACGCTCGGATCATCTCCAGTATGAAATAACGCGCCTCGGTTTCGGACTCGTCTCGACGGATTAGGCTCTTATTCAAGAGAGAACTTAATCCATCCATGATCTCAATTCCCTGAGTAAAACATACTTCTTCAGCAGCAGGTAAAGTGAACCCACCCGAAAAGATAGAAAGTATCCGAAACAAGTTCTTCTCATCCTCTGGTAACAGGTTATAGCTCCAATCGATCGTTGCCTGAATAGTGCGATGCCGTTCCGGCGCATCACGTGCACCCCCAGAAAGGAGGTGGAGCGAAGACCGGCTATCCGCTTCTTCAAATCGTTTGAGAATAGCACTAGGTGGAAGTACTTTGACGCGTGCAGCTGCAAGTTCGATAGCTAATGGCAATCCGTCCAAGCGATCGCATATTTCGCTCACAGCCATTGCATTTTCATCGGTTATCGCAAAATTGTGTTGGATAGCTTTTGCGCGTTGAGTAAACAAGATAACGGCCGGATTGCGTGAAAGCTGGTCCCTTGTTGTGTGGATGGACATATCCGGCAAAGCAAGAGGCTCAACCAGGAATTCATGCTCCCAGGCCAGGTGTAATATCTCACGGCTTGTCGCGATAATTTTAATTTCCGAACACCGTTCAAGTAGCTGTGCGATGTGTGGTGCAGCATCGATCACGTGTTCAAAATTATCGAGCAGGAGCAAAGCCCTTTTTTCTTTGTAACTTTGGATGAGCGTCTCCAGGAGTGGCATATCTCCGCCTTCACGCACACCCAAGGTCTGGGCGATGGTCGGAATCACGAGGTCTGGATCTGAAATGGGGGTCAGTGGGATGAAAAAGACGCCATCTGGGAAATCATCCAGGAGTTCTACTGCTAACTGGAGACCCAAGCGAGTTTTCCCGATACCACCGGGTCCTGTCAATGTGAGTAAACGGGTATCAGGTTGATTAATGAGATCCTTGGTTTTCCTCAGCGCCTTTTCACGCCCGATGAGTGGAGTGGGTTGGATGGGGAGATTATGTAGATGGACATCCAATGATTTAAGTGCCGGGAATTGTGAAGGCAAACCCAGGATGTTTAGTTGATGAATGCGCCTAGAGCGACGTAAATCCTTCAACCTGTGCAACCCAAGGTCGAGTAAGTCCAATCCTTCTGGCAAATCGTCCCGTACGAGTGCAACTGTTGTCTCAGAGAGCAACACCTGACCACCGTGCCCCACATGAGCGATGCGCGCGGCACGGTGCACGTCCATCCCAACGTAACTCTCCTGGACTATCAGTGGCTCACCTGTGTGAAGGCCCATACGAACGCGCACTTCAGCGTCCTTCGGCCAAGCATGTGCTGCTAATGCGCGCTGTGCATCCACAGCTGCATTCACCGCTTCCGTGGCACGCTGGAATGCATAGAAGAATGCGTCTCCCTGTGTGTCCACTTCCTGGCCATGGAAAGAGGCAAAGGCATTGCGCAAGATCCGGCGTTGATCTGCCAACAGATCCGAGTATTGATCGCCGAGCACCTTTAGCAGCTCCGTCGAGCCCTCGATATCGGTGAAGAGGAATGTGACGGTACCTTCTGGGAGGAGTTGGAATGGCAGGCTGTTATCTATTCGCTCACTCATGACTGCGATTTTCTATAGGTATTATCTCGAATATCATATCTACACCGACAGAGAGAAGGCGTAATTCATTTTCCCAAGAATGGGTGATTATTTGGTTATGTCAATCGCTTCTAACCCTTCTCGGATCTCATTAACCAACTGCGAAGAAAGGAACGAATTTCTCAGCTCCTCGTCCTCCAGTTCACCAGCGAGAGCTTGAATATGTCCCATGGCTTGGTCAAATGCATGCCGCGCGTCTTGCGGTTCGCCTGCCAAAACCAGCGCATGACCGAGTCCGCACAGAGTTCGCGCTTGATCATAGGGACGTCCTTGAGCTTCCCATGCCTCCACTGATTTCTGGAAATGCTCTACTGATAATTTTGCATTTCCTTCTGCCATCCCGAGATATCCTTTCCCTTCAGCAAGCGCGGCTTCTTCCTCTGGAAAAGGTAATTGCTCACGGGCTCTAGCCAGGCGATCGACACCCGCACGGCACGCCTCAAGCGGCTTATTATCCGATAGCGAAGCGAACCATTGACAGGCGAATAGCATGGGCATGATTGAATTTTGGTCAAAATATGGAATGTCGTCGAGCAGGTCGATATATTGTTGAATAGTGCAAGTGGTTTCGGACTCCATTCCCGAAGCTGCAAAGGCTCGGGCCAATTGCCCAAGGATGGGAACTGTGGTCTGGATCTCGCCTGTTCTGAGTGCACTAGACCTAATATCCTCCAGCTCCTGGCAGGCCTTCATGGTCCGACCCAGGTCGTTGTCCATTAATCCAGTAAGACGGCGGGCCCAAACATTGAAGACTCCTACATCCATTTCCTTCAACTTTGGGATGCGATCCAGTGCGGACTTCCAGCTGCCACACCACCAGTCGACGAATGAAAGATTTAACAGTACCATCACTTCATCCAAGGGATTTTCCGTTCGTACGGCATATTCGCGATACGCCTCGAGGGTAGCACGCGCTTCGGCGAATTGGCCAGTAGCCATATATACTTCTGACAGGTTGATGTAGGCACGACTGGCAGCTTCCTTATGACCCAAAGCCAGCGAAAGGCGCAAGCTCTCCTGCAATTGGGCCATGCCTTTTTCCATATCACCAGTCCAGATTCTGGAGATTCCCACGTTGTTAAGGGTATGAACCATCGCGTCCCCAACGTCGATCCGTTCAGCCAACACCAGCACTCGTTCCCCCCATGTAATCGACTGATCGTGTTCCGATGCCAGCATATGCATTCGGGAGATATTTGCGATAGCGAATGCAAGCTCCTTCGTCTCCCCAAGTTCTTCAAGGATTGAGAGTGCGCGATGGATATGCATAAGCGAAGCTTGGCGATCCCCCCTTACCCATTGGAGCCAGCCCAGCGTCGATTCCACATCGCCAATCTTGATAGGATCATCCAGCATCTTATATAAATTCAAGGCACGATAGAAATAGGAAATTGCCTCTTCCAAGGCAGCTTCTTCATAAGCCTTTTCTCCCGCTCGGTAACAATAATCAGCTGCTTTATCATAGATCTCGGCTGCTTCAAAATGGTGTGCTAGAAGTCCCAGGAATTCTTGTGTACGATCGGGGAAGAGTTTTTCAATCGCCTTACCAACCTTAAGGTGGAATGCTCGCCGCCGCTCGACCAGAAGCGAATTGTAGGCCGCCTCCTGCGTTAATGAATGCTTGAACATGAATTCCAACTCCGGCCAACGCAACTTCTCACGGACAATATCCATGCGCTGGAGCTGCGAAAGGTGTTCCTCCAGTTGCTGTTCCGCCTCTGCGATCGCCTCAAGTAAACGGAATAAGAAGCTCTTACCAATCACAGAAGCCATCTGCAGCGTCTGGCGGACATCCTCCTCCAAACGATCGATTCGGGCCAGCAACACTCCCTGCAGTGTTTCGGGGATGCTGATCTCAGTGATTTCTTTCGTCGCACGCCATGTATGATCCTCACGAGTGATGACGTCGTGATCGATCAAATTGCGGATGATCTCCTCAAGGTAGAGTGGATTGCCCTCTGACCGCTCCAGGATAATCAGTTGAATGTTCTTCGGTAATTCGGAAATCTCCAGCAGATAATTCACCAGTTGGTCAGACTCTGCGGAGGATAATCTCTTAAGTTGAATTTGTGTGTATCGGTGGGCGAAATCGGTTTCGGCTTTGAACTTTAGTTGCCACGAGCCATGATCACGCTCGATTCTCATGAGAATTAGCACCATGAGTGGGACGCGATCGGTGATATTGAAAAGATGCTCCAGGGCTTCGAGACTCGACGGATCTGCCCAGTGCATGTCTTCAAAAAACAGCACTGTTGGCCTCTCCTCAGCAACATGGGCGAAATATTCACTTACCGAGGTTAGAATTTGCTGCTTAACTGACTCGCTGTCAAGGTGCTTGATCCATGCGTGGGCATCTTCTTGTTTCAAACCAAGGAGACGCATTAGGAACGGCAGGGTCTCGCTGTTTCCCTCCCCGAATAGCTCAGTCACTCGACGCCTTAAGGCAACTCTCATTCTCGCTTCAGGGTCTCCGTAGGTTAGATCCAAATCCCCCAGTAATAGCTGGGTGATGGGCCAATAGGAAAGAGCGCTCCCATATGAAAGCGCTCGGCCCTCCAGCCAACGTATTCCACCATTTATCGTCTCGCGTGCTTCCTCCACCAGCCGGGTCTTGCCAATACCTGCATCGCCCATGACGAAAACGATCTGCCCGTGCCCATCTAGCAGGTTGACTAACGCATCCTTCAAGGATGCGAATTCAGCCGCTCGTCCGACCATGGGCGAACTCAATCCCTCAATCCCCCTGATAGCCTCCGGTACGCTCCTTACTTCGAGGACCTCATACACCTGTATTAGTTCATCCTTCCCTTTCATCGCTGCCTGGCCCAGATCTTGGAGCTCAAAAGCTGATTGGGCCAATCGTGCAGTCGCTTCAGAGATCAGCACCGACCCCGGCTCAGCAGCTGATTGTATTCGAGCTGCGAGATTGACCGAATCACCAACTGCAAGATATTCCATGTGCAGATCGTCTCCCACCGTCCCAACGACAACCATTCCAGTGTTTATGCCGATCCGCATTTGAAAATCATCGACATATCCTGATAATTCACGACCGTATGCATCAATGTTCTGCTGAATATCCAATGCGGCGTGCACGGCTCTTATAGGATCATCCTCATGCGTGATCGGCGCACCAAAGAATGCAAGGACACCATCACCCAGGAGCTGCGCGATGGTGCCCTCATATCGATAAATCGCCTCGCTCACACATCGATGAGCGCCGGCGACGATCTCCTTCCACTCCTCTGGATCAAGCTTTTCGGCAATGGCAGTGGAACCGACGATATCAGCGAAGAGGATGGTGACGGGTTTACGCTCACCTTCGATCTCCTGGCGAGAGGCGTGCATCTTTTCCTTCAGCTCGCTCGGTGCGGCTTGCTGCAAGTCCTGTAACCGGATCTTTTGTTCCATGTCAGGAAACTGTGTCAGCTCAGTACCGCAGTTCTTACAGTATTTGGCATCAGGTGAGTTCGTTGTACTGCACTCCGGGCAAATGCGAAGTAGCATCTCGCCACAGTTTTCGCAGAACTTGGCGTCGGTTGGATTCATCCTTTCACATTTTGGACAGTTCATGCAATTAGTTGATAAGTTGTAGGGATGAGGCGTGAATGAGTAGGGCGTTGATGGTGCATTGGTGAATTTGATGATTTACGTACGCCAGTATTGAATGTGACGTGAATTGTGATTAATTCTTATTCATTATACAGAGTCTCGTTCTATTAAATCCAATCTAATAAACACGAGGTTTTTTTTGATTCCATTACAGAGTACAAATCCGTTGGTGTGACTTCTCTACCCAACTTTTTGCTCGTACACGGGGAGCGACTGCTTTGCTTGCCTTATCGTCTTCTCCAATAGGAGTGGTGCAGCACTGGCAGTCGCTCCTTCGTATTGCGGGTGGATCCCATTTTTGACTAGAATTTCCAGGCATTTACATAAGAGCCTCCAGAGTCGCAATTAGGCTATCGATAATAGCCTGCAGTTCTAATTGTGTTGCGCAATCAAGGATCCAATCGTTTCCATCAGGGGCTGTACCGCAGCCATCCGTTTTCTTACGAATATCGTTCGTTAGTTTATTAACGACAGCTTTGAAATTCTCCTCTTGGATCTGGAGATTAATCTCGTGCAATTTGTCGAACAAGGTTTGACGACGATCTCCAGCGGGTTCCTTGATAGCTTCTGGAGGCATTGCATCAATGGCACTTATCAGGGCGATCATTCCCATGTGCGTATCGTAAAAAGGATCGATAATTATTGGATCAATGGTTATCTCGAACGTTGCCTCACCTAAGTTACCGGTTAAGTCGCTTACATGAACAGTGACCTGATAATCTCCGGGATCGCTATATGAATGGAAAACGGTGGCTGGTCCTTCGGTTAAATGACCGTCTCCAAAATCCCAAGTGTAGAATGGTTCAGAAAGCAGCTCGGGTGATGTTGCTGTGAAGCTCACCAGTTGACCGGCAATTGCCGTGCTAGGACCGCTAATGCTGACTACGATTGGCGAGAAGTAGCCATTCCCTGCGAACATGCCGACATTACCAAAATTGTCTACCACTTGGACATGGAATTCGATCGACTCATTTATAGGTAGTACATTTTCCCACCTATCTGTGACTGGATTGAAATCCAATGTTACGTTCTGCCAGGTAGAGCCGCCGGTCTTCTCTGTGTAAGTTACGAAAACTTTGACGATCCCGAATTGGGGGTCACTAGAACTTGGGTCAGTCGCCGCCACACTGATGTGCACTCCTGGGTTGGAGGATACACGTGCACTCACATGATGGATGATTGGTGGTTGAAACTCAGCAGTTAGTGGAGCATAGAACACTTCGAAGTCTAAACTGTCGTAAATGCGCTCAGTGCCAATGGTGTTTCCAGTCGCGAGAGTTTCAGCCTCATCAACCAGGAACTGGCCGGGCACTATGACCAACCGCTCGTCGTACGTGCCATCACCGCGATCCAACTGCGCCAGACTCCAGAACTTCGCAGGATCCCAACCCTCGTAGAGGAACTGAGGTTCAGGATTCGTGCGGGTCCAGGATGGCATGGTGATCACAGGATCGAAATCGTTGGTTTCGCCATTTCCATCAGGATCCACTTCGAAGTAGGTCCCACCTATAAACATAGCACCGTGCGCAACTTCACCAGTGCCGTTGCTAACATCGAAGCTGGTTTGGGGTTGGACAGGTCGGTAAAGGGCCGCCTGCGTCTGTCCCTCTAGTGCGTAGTAATAGCCTCGATTTGTGACCGTGAACCTCTCTGGTTGACCTGAATCGACTACCACGTGATAGTTTGTTGATGTCAACACTGGTACTGATGAACCGGGCAGGTCCGTAACCGTAACTCCGGTCGTGGGCGATGGAACCGTGGCTGATAACTGCCAGTTGGGCAAGCCATAGAATATTGATTCCATGAGGATCTTCTCATGGACTGGATCGAGAATTGCCTGATTGAGCAGGTATTCTCGCTTGGCGTCAACCAGTGCTTGCCCGAGGTTTCCGCTCCCAAGATTCCGGGCGAAATTCACCATGAGCTCCTCGGAATAGGCGATCACAGCATCATCACCGTAGCCGTATCCCCAATTGCCAATGAGCGAAGCACCAAGGCTAACTAAGGTTTGTGGCCAATCTTGTTCACCGTTAAGTGAGCCTGGGTGTAAGTCATCATCGAAGAAGTTAAGCCCGGAATGACATCCAACAGTAAAGAGCAGAGTACCGGTCATGTCAGTGGGATCACTGAAGACATGGTTTGTACCGAAAAGTGCAGCAGGATCACCGGAGTTCAGGAAATTTGCTGGTGCTGCACGGAAGTGATCGAAGTGTGCGTTGATGGAGGAGAGCCATGGTGCTCGGAGTTTAGGATCGGCATCAGGGTTGGTTTCGGGCTGGTAGGTATCGAGAAGTAGGATGTTATCCCATGTATCGTTGATCAGGTTGTAAATATCGGGATCATTGACTGGTATGAAATTTTTACCTTCAGTAGGATCTGTCATGATCCTCAAGATTTCCAATGCCTGGTCAATTAGGAAAGAATAACCGGAAGTCAGACTTGTAACTGTCAATTCCCCATCATCATCACCCATGATCCCCTCGTGTACCATGAAACTATCGATATAAGCCTTGATTTCATTTGGAGTCTCCACCAGTCGGCCTATGGGCATGTCCGGAATAGAAAGTTCGTGGCCATGATCAAGCATCACCGGTTCCTGATCCGCGTAAAAATCGTCGCTCATGTAATACTGAAGCCGGAGGGTTGCGAATGTGGGGCTGTTCCTAGTCCCTACAACCCCTATGAACCTTTCAATAGTATCCTCGTTGAGGTATTGATAGTCATACTCGTTGGGTACCGTTGCGCCATCGGGCGTACGGACTACCTCATCCGGAACACGCCGGTGAGGGATCATGAGATCATTCCCAATCAAGACGATGTTTTGGATGGTGTCATAAGCTGGGTCGGCGAGCAACTCGAGGATCGCGAGTTTGATCTCGATGGTTACTTCATTGGCAACTTTGGGATCACAGCCCATATCCAATGTGTCCCACGCATCGTAGGCACTCTTTAGATTGGAGTAGGAGAACGCACCGAGATCTACCACCAATGCGTTGATCTCGACAGCTAGTGCTTGGAGTGACACAACCAATTCGTTTACGGGATCGGTCGGCGGGTAGAGCGCTTCCATTCGTGGGCGGTTGATGAGGATGAGCGTTGTGGGATTACCAGGGTTATGGATGATGGAGTCCGATGATGTGCCTATCGAAACGCCATGTAATGCTGTGTTACAAACATCAGCAGTCACTTCGTCAATGCTCACAATGACTTCGTAAGGGCTATTCGATAGACTTGTACTGTACTCCCCAGTACTACTCCATACCATTACATAATAACGCCCGGTCATCCCACCCCGGAAGAGTGTAGTGACTTCCTCGGGTGTCGTACCTTGATGGAATCCGACACCTTCTAATGGAACCCCCTCCAGAGGAACGCCCTCTAATGGTACTCCCTCTAGTGGGACACCCTCCAGCGGCGTCTCTTGCAAGATGATTTCCCTTACCTCTACACCCTCAAGAGGGACTCCTTCAAGTGGCACTGAATCAGCGTCCACTCCTTCGAGAGGGACTCCTTCCAGAGGTACACCTTCGAGTGGCACAACCTGGACACCCTCCAACGGGCTTGCAGGCGAACCAGGGTCATCTCCCATCTCTCCAAGGACGACAAGGTCGAAATTCGCTGGGAGTTCACCGCCATCTTCACCTGAGAGCAAAACGCTGATCTGAGACCCCGGGGGTATAGTGTCGGGGAGATCGAGATAGAACCAGTCTACATCCTCCTTATGGCTGATGTAGCTGATGAAGGAGCCATCAGAGTTTATGGAGAAACCCAGTGTTGTTTCGATATCACAAGATTCATCGAAGCTGTTGTTGAACTCACAGTTATCCGGCGCCCATTGGACAGGGATTGAGAATTCGGAGGTGTTGCCGTCCTGATCTGTTGATGTTGCTGTGAGGTTGGGGCCACTCAGGATTCCAGAGAAGGAGAAGGTGCCACCTGCTGGTTCCGCTGTGCCGAGAAATGTGCGACCTTCGCCATCTCCATCATCGAAGATCTCCACCACTACACTGTTTAAGGGTACTGTGCCTTGAATGCTATCACCCAGCATGTCCGTTATCATTGGGGGATCATGTTCATCATTACCGCCTTGGATAGTCTCGATGCCTTTTCCGATGTTGTTATGAATCGAGTTCTTGGTGATCCTGTTTCCTGTGGCCGTGCCGCCATATACGTGTATACCATCCTCCATGTTAAAGGCGATGGTGTTGGCCTCGATCAAGTTATCAGAAGCATTCAAGATATCCACACCTGGGCCGTTGTTGCCAATGGGACTGGTGCCGCTAGTGTCGGTGCCAATTAAATTCCCCTGCACTAGGTTATTAGCGGCAATAGTGGTGTTACTGATGAAGACTCCGGTTTGATTGCCAGAAATGAGGTTGCTCGATCCTGGGATTGAGCCTCCAATGATGTTTCCGGGCGCGTTTTGAATTTCCACACCGGCTCTGCTATTGCCGATGGCAGCATCACCAGTGGCGTTGGTCCCAATATAATTGCCCAGCACCTCATTCCCTGTCGCAGAGGGAATCACAATTCGCACGCCGTTTAGCCCATTGCCTGAAATGACGTTACCCGATCCCGCAGTCGTTCCCCCTATTGAGTTGTTCGCGGCATCGTAGATATTTACGCCATTTTCTAGGTTGCCAATAGGGAAGTTTCCAGACGCGTCTGTTCCGATGAAATTTCCCTGGATCAAGTTATCCGTTGCAGGCGCAAGCGTGGTAGCAAAGATCACTATGCCATTATGGTTATTACCAGAGATAACATTACGCGCTTCAGGTGTGCTTCCACCAATTGTGTTTGTGGATACCTGGTAGATGTAAACACCGTCTCCTCCGTTCCCCAAGTCAATGCTGCCGGACACATCGGTGCCTATGTAGTTGCCTTCAATAATATTGCCCTCACTTCCCGCGATTCGTATTCCATTGCCGTGAATCCCCCCAGTCGATGACAAAAAGCGGTTGATCACAAATCCTCGGATCGTAGTATTCCCACCGGTGATGTGCAGACCGTTAGTACCAGTGCCGGCGTACTTCCCATCCAATTCGATTTTAAGCACTGCATTACTACCAAGATTAAGCGGATTTGTGTTGGGGCTTGCCCCAGGCTGGGTGTACCCATCGATGGTCACCGGGTCGGTGATCACAGGTAGCTCGGTTATTGGTTGAATCGTATGCGGTCCTTCGCCTGGTATATCAAAATGGATGGTGTCGGGCCCCGGATTGGCATTAGCCGCTTCAATGGCTTCGCGCAGTGTAAGCTCGAAATCTGCTGGTGTGCCGGGATCCTCGAGGCTGGTCACAGTGAAGGGATTATTGGTGGAAATGGACCAGTTCATGATGTGTGGTGCCCGACCATCAGCAGGATATTCGTAGTTGACATCAGATTTAATGAGGATTACCCGATCATAATAGAAAAGTGGGATGACGGCGACGTCTTCCTCTACAAGAATTTGTTCGGCCGCTTGGTAATACCCGATCCGAGAAGCCTCATCACCTTCAACTTCAGCAAGGTCAAGGAGATCCCGGTAAACGGAATCATCCCAGTGGGTGTGATTGCTAGGTGCATCGGGGTGAAATAGGTCGTTTAGGATATTCCAGGGATCGAGGTAGTCAGCAAGCCATCCTAACCGGTACGCATTATATCCACAGGTTTCATCACCCGGATTGATGTCGCAGAAGGAAAGCTTAGTTAAATAATTGGACCAAGACCAGGTGATGTGAGTAACATTATTTACACCAAGATTCATTTCCCACATATCGGCCACAGCCTGTGGAATGTTCGAACTCTGTATGTTGGACCATAGTTCAAGATCGATTTCGCTTGCATAGTCGATCGATGGATTTGCGGCGATGTAGGCAGTCATATGATCCCCAGCCCTTGTGAGGTCAAAGTCATAACCTACGCCGGTTGCCCGATGACCTGGTACACCTGGAGGGATAACCCCAGTGGCTGGTAAACGCCAAGGCATGTTGAGATCATTCAGGAGGGTCTCCCGGTCGATAGAAGAGGCTAAGGCAATGCGTAAATCGACATTATTTGTGTGATCTTGGGCAAAGTTCAAGCCGAGGAAGTAGATACCCGGTGTTGATATCCTCCGAAGCTCAGCGCTTAGGAGCGGATCCCCCTGGATGGTAGGTAGGTGGTCTCCGGGGCTACCACTGACATCGATTAGGTTATTTTGGTACGCTTCAAGTTGGTCTGCGAAGTCCGGTATGGTATAAAAATCGATTACATCAATTTGCACATCAGCTGCTCCCCAGTAATTCTCATTCTTCACTAGAGTTATTGGATTTCCCGGGAATGAACCAATTACTTTGTATGGGCCATTGTAGACATTTGGACCTCCAGGTCGTATCGGATAACTGATGAATGGCGTTGCGAGTAAATGTGGGAAGTGGACGTCTGGTGTAGTTAAAGTGATTTCGATGGTGTTATTCGGACCGGTATAGATTGTGGATATTGAGTCTAGGAGATAATCCCATCGAGATCCGAAAAGACGAGTGATTCCATCGACGTAATGCTGGTTGGTCACGTCTACTCCGTCAGACCATTTTGCATCCCGGAGGTAGACTGTATAGTTATGGCCGTCTTCTGAAACCTCATAGTGTGTGGCACCAGCCGGTTCTATGGTGCCCTCTGGTGAGTACTTAAACAAGCTTTCAAAAATCTGATTTGCGACGAATTCCTCAGATTGTCGGAAGCTTGGATCTACTGGATCGAGGGTGACCGGTTCATAATCAAGGGCGATTCGAATGAGTGGTCCTTGGGCGTTGACTGAATTCGGTTCTTTGGCTTCTTGCACGAAGAGTATTAAGAAGAGGATAACTAATGCTATCAGTTTCAGTGTTCGTTTGAAACTCATCACGGCCTCCTTGGCCTCCCCCATGTTTGGATGGATCAAAAGGTTGTCGTAGAGCGATCCAACTACGGGTTCAACAAACTGACACAAGGAAACCTGCTAGAACAAGGAAGTGGGAATAATTATAAGAAACCAGAGAGTGAATATGTCAATAAGTCAACAAGTTAACAGGTCAATATGTTATTAAGATACGGTTGTCAATAAATCCTCTGCTTGTTGTAAGTCAGCTTGTGCGCCTAGATTTCTGAAACTATCGATTGCATCATCTAGCACGGGCGCAATGCGATCAACCTGCTCAGCTTCAAGCCATACTCGGGCGAGTTCAAGTAGGGCTCTAGCTTCCTCATACTGAACGCCTGCCTCGCGGAAGATCTCAACACTCCGTTCGATGTGCGCTTCAGCTTGGTCCAGTTGGTTTTTCTCGCGATAGATCATTCCAAGTAGGCGCAGAGCCGATCCCTCCTCTTGTGACAATGATAATTCCGTTGCCAACTCCAGCGCGTATGAGGCAAATTCCTCGGCTGTAGCCAGTTCGCCCAGATTCAGATAAGCAGCTGCTTGATGTCGGTGGACGATGGGAAGGTATCCCTGAGCACCAATTTCAGCGAAAAGCCTCTGACTTTGTTGCAGGTAACCAAGTGCCTCAACCGGAAGACCCTCTTTGATGAGAACGGCGCCCATGTCACATGCAGCATAAGCCTGTCCCAACGGCCAGCCCGTTCGTTCACAAAGTTCCACTGCATGCAGAAAAGCCTCTCTAGCCTTCACCCATTCTCCCCAGATTAGATACACCTCTCCAAGATTCATATTGGCTCTTGCCTCAGTATTCACATTACCAATTTGTTCGCTTAGTTCTTTGCTCATATCATAGTGTGCAACAGCTTTCTCCAGTTGGCCAAGGTCGTAATAGGACACCGCCAGGTTGTTGTGTGCTTCCATTTCCATGGTTAATGAGTTGATTTGCTTAGCAATCTTGAGGCTTTTCTGACGGTATTCAAGGGATCCAGCAGTGTCCCCAAGATTACGCCGTATCGTACCGAGAAGGTGGTATGCGTGGGCTAGTTCTGGTAGGAAATTCCCCGCTTCAACCTCTTTCATGCCCTCTATGCACCAGTGCTGTGCTTCTTCCAGATGTCCTTGCCGGGTGAGTGCGCTAGCCATTGCGATTTTTAATGCACCTTGCTCCTGGGGATTTTCCTCAGGAACGCAGGCAATGCCCTCTTGTATTGCCTCGATGGCATCCTCATATTCACCCATGCTTCGCAGGACTCTTCCTCTCCCATAGCTGATCCGTGCCTTGGTCAAGTTTTTCGATTGCGAGGGCTCGAGTTCTGAAATCACCATCGTGGCCTTATCCAACTCTGCCAACGCTTCTTTGTAACGATTTATGCCATTTTGTACCTCTGCAAGCATTATATGAACATCTGCAAGATCTATAGATTCAAGTTGCGGGAGATGTTCTGAGATAACGAGCGTCATCTGCAGGAAGTCAATGGCCTCTTGGTTAGCGAAACGTGCTTTCGCTTTCTCGCCGGCTTGAAGATGGTAATCCCAGGCTTTCTCCCACCGTTGCGCCCGAAGGAAGTGATGGGCGATCAGCTCTACTCGCTCCTCGCGCGCTTCAAGAGATAGCTCTTCGAGTATCTCGCCGACTTGACCATGAAAGAAGCGCCGCTGTCTCTTCAATAAACTCTCATAGGCCACATCTTGAGTGAGCGAGTGATGGAAGATATATTGGGGTACTACATCATCAGCGTAGGGCCGAATGAACTCTTTCGATTCAAGGACGGAAAGATATTTGGTGAATAGATCCCTTGGAATTGAAACAATGCGCTCCAGGAGTGAAAGCTCAAAGATTCGTCCAATGACAGCTGCCATTTGAAGCACTCGTTTGATCGATTCGTCCAGTTGATCAATTCGGGCAAGTAGGACTCCGTTTAAGGTATCAGGTATGGAGATCTCTGTCGGAACCTGAGCCGTTTGCCAGATTCCGCTTTCTTTATCCCTAAAGATGGAACCGCTGTCTATGAGTGAACGCAGGATTTCTTCTAAGTAAAATGGATTCCCCTCGGCATGATCCATGATCGTTTGTGCAAGCGAATCATGGATGTCTTTGAGTGGGACCAAGTTCTTCACAAGGCTTTCGCTCTCACCTTCAGAAAGTGGATTAAGTGAAATCTCTGTGTGACGATCGCCATAACGTTCAGAAGCTACTGACTTGAGTCGCCATGAGATATGGTCCGGTTCAGGTCGAGATATACAAAGGACTAGCAAGCTCCTGATGGGCGTTAGCCCAAGGATTCTTTCAAGTAGTTCAATAGAGGTCGGATCTGACCAATGAAGGTCTTCACATATGAGCACGAGGGGGCAAGTTGTAGCAAGGCATTCGATCACCATTTCGATGGCGTGGAAGGTCGCTGTTTTTAGATCTTCTCCTTCGAGACTGCGGACTCTCGCTACGGTTTTCTCATCCAACGGCAATGACATGAGGTGGCCTAGGAAAGGGTAGGCGTGATTAAGGCGATCTGGACATAACGCTATTAACCAGTTCTCCAGTTTATCCAGAATTACAGTCCCGTCGTCCTCCGAGTGGACCTCGAGCAGTCCATTCAGGACACTGAGCCAGAAATGGTAAGGAATGGTTCCACCATATGAGAGGCAGCGTCCCTCAACCCAGTGAAAATCACCGACGTCACATGCTGCTCGAGCTTCAGCAACCAGACGGGATTTTCCAATTCCAGCCTCACCTGTGATGGAGATTATTCCACCATCGCCTGAGTTCAGCCGGTCCATTGCCACCAGCAAGGTGTGGAATTCGCTTGCGCGGCCGATTAGCGGGGATGCTAAACCGGGTAAACCTCGCATTTTTCCGGGTTTTGCTCTGGCTTCTAGTATCTGGTAGGAGGGGATTGGTTCAGCCTTACCCTTAACTTCAATCGAACCTAAAGATTTGGTTCTAAACACAGGGGCGATGAGTTTGTGAGTCCCCTCACTGACGAGTATTGTCCCTGGCTCAGCTGCGCTCTCCAATCTCGCTGCAAGGTTCACGCTGTCACCGAAGGCTAAGTACTCGACATGCATGTCGGTGCCTATATCCCCGATCACGACGAGGCCTGTATTGATACCCACCCGCATTTGGAAGTTATCGATAAGGTTTAAAACTTCCTCGTCGTACTTGTTGATGGCTTCTTGAATATCTATGGCTGCGAGGACGGCACGTACCGGATCGTCTTCGTGGGTGATTGGAGCGCCGAAGAAAGCTAGGACCCCATCACCCAGTAGCTGGGCGATTGTCCCTTCGTATCGGTAGATAGCCTCGCCTACGAGTTGATGGGCGCCAGCTACGATGTCTCGCCAATCCTCAGGATCCAATTTCTCAGCGATCGCTGTTGAGCCGACAATATCGGCGAAAAGAATGGTTACTGGTTTACGAGCACCATCGAGTTCTCTTCGCGCTCTTTGGATCTTATCCCGCAAACCGCTTGGTGTAGCTTGACGCAGTGCTCTGAGATGGGCTTCTTGCGCAATTCCGGCCTCATCACTAACCCTCGTGCCGCAGGAGTAGCAATAGATGGCATCATCTGGGAGTTCGGTTCCACAGGTTTTACAGGTTGGGAGCGGGGATGTTATGAAAGGTGCGCCACAGTTCAAGCAGAACTTGGCTTCCTCTGGATTAGCTGAACCACATTTCGTACAGTTCATATCGATGATCTGTTGAATAGTTAAAATGAATTTCTGATGTTGAGTGCAAAGATTTAGCCGAGGTGCGGCCTCCTCCGGATGGAATTGTGAATCGCTTATTTCCTACTGTGATCACCAAGTGTTACATGTCCATTCACTTACATACTACTATACAAAATTGAAATTACGCTCAACACCAATAGAAAGTAGCAGAGTCATGATTTATTTGGATTGCCCCTCACGACCTGGATCAGGTGTCCGCAATTCGAGCAACGATTCTTGATCCAAACCCGCAAGCCGCGGAAAGTCGGCTTCGTGGGTCTCACCAAGACGTTCGATGAGTTTAGACCACAAGAGGTATTTGAGTTGAGGATATACCATTAGAAGGTGAAGCTTTTCAGCATGCACCTTAAGCAACTGAGAATTCTCCTCCGCCACGACATTCGCAGTTCGCGGGCGCCCTGTCAGTGCTGCAATTTCACCGAAAAAATCACCTGGGCCCATGATGGACAAAGAACGATATTCCCCGCTCTCCATCGCGATCCCAGCCACGGTGAGCCCAGAAAGCACAAAATATGCATCATCGCCCATTTCACCATGGCTTATGATGGTCGTGCCGCTGGGTGCTTCAACGACTCTAGCTCCATCAATGAAGCCATCGCGGTCTTCGGGACTCACGATTGACAAGATAGGCAAATGCGCGGTAAGAACATCATAATCGGAGAGGGATGCAGTGCGACCAACCTCCAAGCTTGGCTCAGGTGCTGCTTTCCGCAGAATGTTTAGCGCTTGTATCCATTCAGCAGCTGGTTGGCCAAGGCCGGGCATGAATAGTGCTAGCACTCCAGATGCAAGGATCAATAAAGCACATATGAGAACCAGTAGACGAATTTCGATCACATCAGCGAGGCCTGCAGCCGCCATGCCGACCAGGAGTGCAACATCCCTGGAGACGAAGAATACGCTATTCACCCTGCCGCGGATCTCGCGCGGCGTATGACGCTGAACCAAAAGTCTACGTGATATCGCGGATGGTGCATTACTTAATCCCGATATCGTAACCAGAATGAATGCCATTGGGATCAAGACAACCCTCGAATATAAGACTCCAATCAATCCCATCAAAATGTAACTGATTGTCAACCAACGTCCCTCCCTAAGCCGACCAGCAAAGCGAGCCATTAATAAGCTACCAACCACAAAGCCGATGGAGGTCAGGCCTTCCTGCAGGCCGTACTCGAACTCGGTTGCATTGATTGCACGCTCTGAGAATGGCAAGAGCAAGGTATTCCAAAGACCGAATGCGAAAAGAACGGGAATGGAGAGGATCATCAGCGAGCGTAAAATCTGCGTATCGAAAAGAAATTTCGTCCCATCGCGTAAGTTATGTAGGACGGTTGATACTGTGGTGCGCCCTTCAACCTTCAATGGCTCCAACTTGACAAGCATGATACACACTGCCGATATCAAGAATGATAGGCCGTCGAGGAAGAAAGCCCATTCGATCTGAAACTGAGAAGCAAGTAGACCGGAAGCTGCAAATCCAATCGCTGTCGAGCCGAATGAACTGATTGCGATGAATGAATTCGCAGCTGCAAGCTCCTCGTCGGAGGCAATCTCGGGAAGCACGCTGGCGTGAGCAGGATCGAAAAATTGTCCCATGGAGCTTATTAACATGATGATGATGTACAGCCAAGCGATGTTGTATGGGATGAGGAATGGTATCAGGACAACGAGCACTGCACGAAGTATATCCACAATGATCATGATCCGCTTGCGGTCGTAACGATCCACAAAAACTCCGGCAATGGGACCGATGAAAAGAGTGGGGAGAGCTGTGGCCATCAGCATAAGGCCCACACTCAATGCAGAGCCCGTGAGTCTGTATACGATAATGGCTGCGCCCAATGAGGCCAATGAGCTTCCCATCGTTGAAATTAGTTGTCCAAGCCAAATGAATGTGAAATTGCGGTTGCGGAAGACCGCAAATGGGGAGGTCGGATAGGTTGTAGTCGCCATGTGAAGCTCCTGTGGCCTCGCTCGACACACTCGTAGAATGATTTCACATTTCCACAGACTACCTTGTCAATTTCCAAACCACCGATAGAGGAGGAATAACTATAAAAGGGCGAAAAGCCAAGTTGTGAAGTCCCCCCATGGATCGTGTCCGCCCCAAAATACGCCGAAAAAGAAAATCAAACGACTTCGAACGATGGGTTTTCATCATGTTCGTTCACGTTATTGCCCCCACGTCAAAGTCGAGATACCAAAATGTCTTTCGATTTAACCTTGATGAGATTATAGACCATCCGAATCCCGAAATCAAAAAATAGCTTGAAAAGGATCCATATTTAAGTAAATAAGCTTAATCTTGAGAATATGTCAAATTAAATTCGAAAAATCTGATTTATCAAATTTGAAGCAATTGCCGGATGTCTTTTTATCAACCAGTATCAGATTTCTTGTAAATTTCTCACCCCAAAATACAAGATCGAGCTATGACTTATCATCACAAATAGCTTTGAAGAAGATTGTCTTGTAGATAAGGGATACCTGAGTAGGTTTAGGGCGAGTGTAATAAGTGGTCAATGATCAAAGGAGAGGTCACATGGAGCCGTCCATGTGATTGAAACCGCTGCTGTAATGCCTAAGGAGAAAAATGAATCATGACGGACTCACCGATGGATGAACCAATATCTGAAGAACCTGTTAGGGGAAGAACCCATGGCTGAAGAGACCATGAGTGAGGAGCTCCCAGAAGAAGTCTCAGATGGAGGGACTGAGGATAGAGATAAAAATACCTGGCTTAGAGTGCTTGCCCTGATCCTGGCGATTTCTTTAATCGCATTAGTCGCATACCTGATCTTTGGTTTACGTGGATCTGATGAGGATGATTCGTGGTCGCGAGTCGAGGAATCAGGGATCCTCAGGGCTGGAACTTCTGCAGATTATCCACCTTTCTCTTACTTCAACAACCAGAACGAAATCGACGGTTTCGATGCGGCCTTGATAAAGGAGATCGGGAGCAAACTGGGCATTAGAGTCGAGCTCACTGATTTTGCATTTGATGGTCTTGGAGGCGCACTTCAGGTTGATCAGATCGATGTCGCAATTGCGGCACTATCAGTTACCCCGGAACGTGAAGCGGTCGTTAGCTTCTCAAATGTCTACTATGTGGGTGAGGATGGCGTCTTAGCGCAAGAGGGATCGAATATTGGACCCATTACTAGCGCAAGCGACTTGGCAGGACATCGAGTAGGTGTACAAAGACGATCGGTTTATGAGGATTGGGCTCGCGTCAATCTCGTGGAAACAGGATTGATTACAGAGCGTATGCTCTACGTCTATGAGAAACCAGAGCACGCGGTCGAAGACTTGAGACGTGATCGGCTGGATCTGGTTATGATGGACCTGGAGCCTGCCACCGTGGCACATAATGCGGGCGGGGTTCAATTAGCAGGAAAGGGTCTCAATCAACAGACATTCGCCATCGCAATCCCATTGGGTGCTGAAGAGTTCAGATTGAAGATCAATGAGGCTCTGACTGCGTTGCAGAACGAGGAGAAGCTAGCTCAACTTTATAGTGAGTACCTGGGGCTCACGCCAGAGGAGATACCACCAACACCAACTCCTGAACCAACCGCTTCTCCAACACCGGAGGAGACGCCCACTGAGCCCACTGCCACACCAACCGAAGCGCCATGCGTAGATTCCACGGAATTCATTGAGGACCTGTCCTATGACGATGACGATATGACCGACTTACCGGAACTCGATCCCGGTGAAGAATTCACGAAAGGGTGGCGGATTAAGAACTCTGGGACATGCACCTGGGATGAGTCGTACACACTTCAATATGTCCGTGGAAGCACCCCTGAATCGGATATGGATGGACAGCCAACGTCTGTCGATTGGGAAGTGCGTCCAGGTGAGACGTACGATATGTATGTGGACTTGGTCGCCCCAGAGGTTGTGGGTGATCACATCGGCTTCTGGCAGATGCATAATGGGGATGATGTGCCTTTTGGTGAGACGATATGGGTTGCCATCGAGGTGGTTACCGATGAGCCAACTCCAACCGATACACCGGTTGTCCCGTCGGACACACTTGAAGAGCCCGAACCGACGGCTACAGAGGCTCCAGAGCCCACTGCAACGGAGGAACCTGAGCCCACAGCTACAGCAACGGAAATTCCAGGAAGTGATCTTCTATACCAGACTTGGACATTGGTTGGGATCCTTGATGCGAGTACTGAAACCCTTGTAGAGCCAATTGAGAAGACGGAACCGAACATTGAGTTCATATTTGAAAATGACGCTGGAAGAGTTCAGGGCAATGCTGGTTGCAACATGTACAATGGTGATTACATGACCGACGGAGAACACCTCACGATCTCAGGTATCACCTCTACAAGAACGGAATGCACCCAACCTGAAGGGATTATGGAGCAGGAAGCATGGTTCCTGGAGTTATTGGAAGCTGTGGAGGAATATCAGATTCTTGGTGAATCGCTTGAAATGTTGGTCATTGAAGAGGTTGAAGGCGAGCAGGTTGAAACTGTGATCTTGGTCTATGAAGAGACTATGGAGTGATCAAGAGCAACCCCAAGCCGTAAAACAAATTCGTTTCAAGTGACAACTGTGACTAGGGGCTGTCTAAGGTGGTGAATTAGACAGCCCCTTTTATTGAGATCCAAATCCTGTTTGAGATGATATTTGGTCTTATTCTCCTTGATTGCCTGAGGGGGATTTATCGTCGTTCCAAGTATTTAACGACCTAGGACGTATTTCTTACCTCTCCCTGAAAGGGAGAGGGATTGAGGGTGAGGGTCCGTATTTCGTTCCGCGGTTCAATAGCGAATTTATTCGCTCAATTGGACGCTCCATCGGGGCATCCCTACGAACCATTTGCCGAGTGATTGAGGGTGAGGGTTCGTATCTCGTTCTGCGGCTCAAGGATGAGTGACTTCGCGGATTTGGACGCCCCACCGGGGCGTCCCTACGATCCATTTGTAGAGGGGTTGAGGGTCAGGGTTCGTATCTCGTTCCTCGGTTCAAGAATGGGTGACTTCGCGAATATGGACGTCCCACCGGGGCGTCCCTACGAACCATTTGTTATGGGATTGAGGGTCCTTGAGAAATCTTAATAAGAACTATGGGTTGACCGCGCTATCCTGCTGGGTTTGGGTTCACACTATGTGGGACAAATGATGACTTTTAAGCCTGCCCTATTCCCAGCAACTTTGAATGCTTCCTCATATTGGTCAAGCGAGAAACGATGAGATATCAGGGATGACACATCGACCATTCCATTACTAACTAATTGGATGGCGCGGGGATAGGTATGCTTCATGCGTCGACAGAGTTTGATGGTGAGACCTTTTCGTCGTGCGGATGAAGCTTGAAAACTGGTCCGATCATCAGGAGGTATGCCGATAAGAATGACTCGTCCACCGGGTCTGACAGTTTCGATTGCGACCTCGACGGCTTCGTTCTCTCCGGCAGCCTCAAAAGCTACATCAACACCGTTGCCTCTTGATGCAGCAAGGACATCAAGATGTTCCTGGCCTCCATTGACTTGAAAAACCTGTGAAGCACCGTATCGGCGTGCTGCGTCGATCCTATGATCCAATCTCTCAGTGGCGAGAATTTGTGAAGCGCCCATCAACTTAGCTAATTGAATGATTAGCATACCAATAGGTCCGCATCCATAAACACCGACGCTCATCCCAATTCTTATCTTGCTAAGATCCAGAGCATGAATCGCCACACCCAGGAGCTCGAGCATCGCACCTTCCTCATCGGAGATGGAATCAGGAAGCTGGAATAACAGGTGATCTGGCCATGTCATGAGTTCACGGAGTGCGCCGTCGGTCTTGTTATGGCCAGCAAATTGTAAATGCGTGCAGAGGTTGGGATTCCCCTCAATACATCTATCACACTTTCCACAAGGAACTGCAGGATCAATGGCGACACGAGTACCGTCTCTTTCGCCGCCTATGATCACTCCAGCGAATTCATGACCGAGCACTAAGGGTTTTGATAGAGCTGCATCGCCGATCCCGGCTTCTTCATACCAGTGGATATCAGAACCGCAAAGTCCGACAGCCGTAACTCGAATGAGTGACTCACCAGATTTTGGGATCGGCTCGGACTCTTCAGATAGACGCAAGTCATTGGGGCCATAAAGACGAAGTGCTTTCACGCATCCCTCCAGGCTCAGTGGGAGTAATCACTGTCCGTTTTGTTCATGCCGATATCATATTTGATTTGATTGTTTACCTGAATATTATGCCACTATGAGTGGTTCAGCCAGTAGAACGCGCTCTTTGGCAACAAGTTATTACCTGAACCTTGGCAATTTGCGTCTGAAGACTTTCCACCTCATTTCAATGTGCAATTACGCTGACATCCTTCGTCTCAAGGCTCATATCCAACAGGCTGATTAACTGATCCACATCATAGGGAAGACTGGCGACTCGGACCCCGTCGATGAATATTCCTTCTGCAATGCCAAATTGCTCTACATCCTTCCGTTCACTCATTTCGAATACTGTGAGAGAGATTTCTTCGCGATGGGATTTTAGGTGCTTCTGCAATCCTTCGAGGGTATATCCGCTCATAGGACACTGAGGGCAATGGAAGTAATCCAGATTAATCATGTTTTCTTTATGCTCTGGCTCGTATCGTTGTGTTAGGAATGCTGGTGCTTCAACTTCTACGATGGGTTTGAACATTAATGTTTCATCATCGCGCTCATCAACGGGTTGATATTTCATTTTTTCAAAATAGGAAAGGGGCATGAAACTTCCAAAATTACGGCTAAGAACAGCGACTCCTTTGGCTTGCCTCTGAGCATGATCTTCAACTGATCCCAGCAGAGCTCTTCCGATTCCCTGTCCTTTAAATGGCTCCGCGACGTGGATGCAGTTGATAATAAGGATATCTTGGCCCGAGATTGGTCGTGGGACATAATCAATAGGCATGAACTCAATATGCCCAACTGGTTTAACGCCTTGATATGCCACCAAGGTTTTCAGGCCCAGGTAATTATGATGATAACGCCACCACTCCTTTTGCCTTACGCCTGGTCGATAACGATCGAGTTGACGCTCTCTCAGAAGTGGAAAATCCCCTTCGAATTCATAGCCAGTGCACAGAAGGCACTGAACATTGGGGTCCTCGAAAATCTTCATCGTCGCCTCCCACAATTGCGTAAAAACATGAGCGGTCCTGCTTAACAATGGACCGCTCGAGTGAGTTCATTTAGACAAGGATGGATACGAGCAAGCCCGCTGTAGCAAGGCTCGACCCTCAATTTCCAACTCCATCATAGCAAAGGCTTCTGGTTCGTCAAGGTGGCCTTGTTGTAAAAAAAGGCTGTGGAGAAGATCTCATAGTAATTATTGGTGATCAATGCCCAGATGATACATTGACTTATTTGATAGCAGTCAATTCTTAAATAGATTGCTAAGAGACCTAAGCCCCTTCGATCAAAATCTCTACGCCATCCTTCACAGTACTTAATGCTTTGATATCGCCAAAAATCTTACCAAATGGATTTACATTGCTGTATGCGCGCGGTTCATCCCCCTGGCTAACTGGTGTTGGTCCGAAAAAAATGCAGAATGCAGCGCCAACCGGCCAATAGCCCAATTCGCCGATCGCCATCTCCTCACGCGCGTTTTCTGCTTCATCCAATTGGACTGGAATATTGAAGTAGATTTCCTCTCCCCAGCGGATTACACTACCTTGAATTGGAAGCGCCTCCCAAATGGCTTCAGCAGTGCTGCATTCATAAAGTTGAGCTTCGAAAGTTGAATTACCTGTTGTGATGCGGATGGTCCGAGTCATATCCATACTCCAAAATTGAATTACTGTACATGCTTCCTGAAAAGATGGTCTCCAGCGGCGCCTAGACTCTTCCTCATGCTGCACCAAGCCAGTTGCAACCTATTGTCATCAGCAAACCAGAATAGGTGTCCAGGGCATTGGCAGTCAGAGGAACCGAAGCCTGGGTGAAGGATTTCACCATATACAATTAAACGATCCACCCAATTACACTCATTTCGAGATCCTTGCATCCACCATACCTGGTCTACAAGAGCTTCCTCCATCAGGTAGTCTATGTGCCAATGTCTTTGTTTTTGTTCGGAGGGTCGAAGGTGTCTCCTCAAGCGACCAGAGAGGCCTCCTGGACCTTGCGCGCTTCCGAGGTAGGCGTATCTGCCAGCAGGAAATCTAAATTCTCCAGATCTACCAATTCGAATAACGTTTGATTCAGGTAAGGTCAGGATGAGGGCGTATGTTCCAGGTTCTCTGATGAATGGTCCCATGCCAAATCCTGCACATCCATCTGTTGGTATTTACTTGTGGATCTTACACGCAGTTAGTGGGCTACTGGATATCTCCCCAAGTGCAATCGTTGATCTAGAAATCATACCAACGGGATACTGCCTGGTTCATCCAAACGTGTATCAAATTAAATCAACGTACTTTAATTATTCTTGAAAGCTCCGTTGATTGACCTGTGAGCTATATCTCGCCAAGCAACGGGTTTGCAATCCAGCCTTCCAGGACATCTCCGCTGGAGGTAATGATCGGATCCATGCCTGATAGGATGACTCCGCCTGAATCTCCCTCAGCGATTGCACGGCCCGTTGTCAGTACGGCTGCAGCTTGAAGCTCATCATGCTTGATGTCTTTGGGAATGTTGAGTCCAGTCATGACGCTCAGGTTGTGTCTCCAGATCTCCAGTTGCTTTGCAGTTGATTTTGACTTTGAGGGGAGCTTCTTCAGCCCAAGTGTTCTCCACGCTGAACTGGGGAATGATTCGACAATCCAAGCCCCACCTTTTTTCTTCTTAGCCCAATCTTCACGTAGCAACTGCCAACCATAATCCACACGAAGGATATGGAATAGGTTGATTGAGAAGGTGATGTATAGCAGAAATGTCTTAGGTTTTACTTCACCGATGATTCCGGTCTTCCCCGGCGTGTTCAAAACTCGCTCGCAAACACGCATATGTTCGATCTTCGTCTTGGGAGATTTCCAGCCTTGAGGTCCATCAAACAGCATGACTGTCACATCTCGATCTATACATAAATCGTGGAGAGCGAAGGCGAACTCATTGGCTTGAGGTTTTCCAGTGAGCCCAATGGTTCTGGTTTTGATGATCTCCACGTCATTGCTGCCGTGGGCGAGGAATGCGATACCATTATCCGAATATCGACCAGAGGCAATATCAACGGACAGAACGCTTCCGGTAGGGGCAGCAGCTTTTTTTGCAGACATGCTATTCACTCCATTTGAACTCTTGTAATAGGGTATTCTAATAAAAACTCGAATGAATGGATCCTGAGATCAGCAAATCTGATCCGCATGGTTCAAAGTATACAATGAATTACGCTTCAGCTTCTACAACGTGGTTTAGGCAGCAGTGGAATAGTCAATTCCAAAGAGAATTTAGCCTGGGTATAAGTCGATTGAATGTTATTCGTTCTTGCGGTCAACTTTGTTAGGGATGATAGATTATGCCAAGTGAAATTGAAACGATGTTTTATTTGACAGTGATCACTTTTAGAATGATGGATGTGGCATCATCTTCTAGGGGTTGATCACCCGCGAATGTACGTACAGAATGATAGAGGTGTTCTACGATCTCTTGAGCGCTTAATTGACTGTGGTGCTCGATCGTTTCAATTAGCCGTTCATAACCAAATTCATTGTTATCTCGATCTATAGCTTCAACAATTCCGTCTGTGAACAAGGCAACCATATTCCCGGATGATAACATGATCGGTTTGCAGGAAGGGAATTCGGTTTCTTTCATGACCCCCAATGGCAGGCTGGTATTCTTCATGACTTCGAGGATTTCACTTGAATCACGTATAAGATAGCCTGGTACGTGTCCCGCATTTGCATAGGTCAAAGAGGAATCCGCCGGGTTAAGACGGGCAAGTATCATCGTGACGTATCGTTCCTGACCTTTGTCCGATGTAAGCTCTTGGTTTACCTCATAAAGGACATCCCCCGGGCTTTTTAACAATTTAGTAAATGAGCGTAGATAGGCACGTGTCTCAGCCATAACCAATGCGGAGGCAATACCATGACCACTTACATCACCGATTGCAATCCAGATCACTCCGTCTGGAGAAACTATGTAATCGAAGTAATCACCACCAGTCTCATCTGCGGGATACGTAGCTCCTGCGATATCAAAACCCGGAATATTAATGGCTTCAGGATATAGGCGCTGTTGAACTTCACGAGCAAGATTTAGTTGGATATCCTGCTCTTGTTTCTTTTTCAACTCGGTGATGTCCTTCAGCACTGAAACGAAATTCGTGATATCTCCATCTCTGTCCCTGATGGGCGTGATGGTCTGTTCGGCCCAAAATAAATCCCCATTTTTCTTCTTGTTCAGGACTGTTGCCCGGTAGTGATTTCCCTGGTTGATTTGATCCCAAAGGTTCTTATAGTAATCCTGGCCATGATGGCCAGATTTGAGAATTCTAGGTGTCTTTCCAACAACCTCTGAGAAAGAATAACCAGTAGTTGCCTCGAAACCAGGGTTCACATATTGAATGATGCCCTCTGTATTTGTGAGCAAGATGCTGTCAGCGGTCTGTTCTACTGCATTTGCGAACAGCTCATATTTTCTCCGAAATTGAGAGAAGAATGATAAGTACGTCTGACTTTCTTGTGATAAAGTCACGTCAACAACCTTTTGGTCAACCTTGCTGTAGAGTGAAATCTTCTCCAGAGCTCTTTGCCGTTCAGTGATATCTCGAAAGATTACGACCCCACCTTGCATCGAACCTGATGAATCGAAAACCGGACTGCTGGAAACGCTTATCCAAACTCCATCGGGTTGCCCAGGATTCCGAATAAATATCACTTCCTCAATGACTTCTTCACCACGTATCGCCCTGGCTAAAGGCAAGTCTTCAGGGTCGTAAGGAGTTGTTTTATCCGTGCGGTAGGCGCCATAAACGGAAGTCAAGTCTTCCACTTCAACATCCCTTGATCCAATTCCCAGGATTTTCTCCGCAACAGGATTGAAGAAGATAAACTTTCCTTCTTGATTGGCAACGATCACACCCTCAGCCAGACTATTCAGGATGGATCGCATGGTTTCGATTTCTTGGAATAGAACCATATTCTGTTGTTCTGAATTCACATTGTTGTCCTTGGTTCTTCGCACAATTTTCATTGTGTGGGGAGGGGAATAGTTCTCGTATATGTCAAAAGTTCCGAGGTTACACTTGACAAAATTTTTATTGTCTGGTTCCCACAATTAATAATACGATTAGCATCTAAATTATCTATTAATATTATAATGGATAATCTCTCAGGTTATGGATGGAGATAATGAGCCAATACGAATAATAGAGCCAATCAAGAGAATGGGGGGGAATTGGGACAAAGATGATCTGATTAACTCGATCTATAGATCACTTGCGAATGTATAAAAAAGTTCAACCCACTCATGCCATGGAATACCATATTCCAAACCATTCCGCACAATGATCAAATTCTTACTTGGCGATACGTAGATGAATTGTCCATGGTCCCCCTCAGCCGCAAGATCGTATTCATCACCATCACGGAAGTATCCATACCACATATATTTATAGTAGCCTTCCAAGTCGTTATATATGGTCTGCCCAAATTCGTCCGGATAGTAAGCGTCACTATGAGTTGGACGCTCAACTTGTGTGGATTCGGCGATCCAATCTCTCGAGATCACCGGTGTACCATTCCATTCACCGCTTTGCAGGTATAGGCGTCCAAACTTGGCGAAGTCGATCGCCCGAGCATTGATGCCTGCTTCCATTTTCTCAAATCCGCTGTCCTCACTATCGAGGCTCCATGAGCCTTCGAATTCCATACCGATGGGATCCCATATTTTTTCTTGTAAGTAATCGGTTACGGATGACCCAGTAGCACGCTCGAGAATGAGCCCAAGCAATTGGGGATGGTACTTGTTGTAATTGAAGTACTCGCCGGGCGGATCGTTGATGTTCGTAAACTCAAGAGCAGCTTCTCGTTGGTCGGTATAGTACGTAGTCAGCGGGTCGTCACCGTTAAATATGGCAAAACGCATCTCTTGATAATTGAGACCGGAAGCCATTAATAACAAATGTCGGATGGTGATGTCTTCAAATCGGGGATCACGCTCGATTAATTCTGGCAGATAGAGGGTGATTGAGTCATCAACACTTTCGATGTATCCCTCTCCAATGGCGATACCTACCAGCGCCGAAGTAAATGATTTTGCCACAGAGAATGAAGTCATCATCGAATCCCGTCGAGCGTTGTTGAAATACTTTTCATACAGGATTTTGTCGTCCTGGATGACGATGAAAGACTGAGTGTTCGTCTCCTCGAGAAAGCTCTCGAGATTTTTAATTTGGAGTATGGATTCGAAGGTTTCGGCTATAGGCAAAGGATCTGGATCCTCGTCGAAAATGAATGGCTCAGGTGCAGCGTCGAGCGATCGGTACGGAAAGTTGTACAAATAGTCGTTTAGGTCGGATTCCCCCCATGCAATGACTCGTCGGACATATTCACTAGAGTAGGTTAATGAAGCGCTGAGAAGCCATATGGCTATGAAGCCAATGAGGACAACGATTGACACTCCAATTATTCTAAATATCTTCGTGCTTTTAGTTTTCATGTAACTTCAATCCCCTCCAGAAGGTGCATACCCCGGAGAATAATCTTTGTAATTTTGGTATTCCATTGGTGAATTGAAATAGGACTTACTAGACAAATACTATCTTAATTAAACCAGATTCATATGGCGATTGGGTATCTTTATATATTTTGACTAATTGATCACGATTGGTTGGAATTTGCCAACTTGAGAGAGGATTGCCTCTGATCTAGCAAAAGGTACTTTGGTTGGGGCGGAGTGTTCCGTGTGTGAGAGTCATGTGAAGGTTTGAAGTCTAAAATGGTTTGAACGATAGGTTGGTAGCGAAAATAGAATCGGGTTGTGAGGAGAATGATTACAGTTGATGTTAGTCCTGTGGCTCGGATGGGCTTCGTTACATTTGTAGGTATCCTGAACAACCATGCTGCGAATGGACAGAGTGTGATGAAATGTCCATCTTTCGAGCAGATAACACTCGATAGCAGTGCTGTTTGGATGGTCAGCCGCGCTGATTTCTTGAAAGAGGAGCCTTCAAAGTGTGAAAATATCTGGTGGCTTGAAATTGAGCAGAAGTGTTTGGAGATGGAGAATCCAGACAGCTACTAAGTTCTGCCAATCTAATGTCAATGGGTATTACAGATCAATCCAAAGAGCTGTTCAGTAGTTGATACTCAGCTACGCATTGCACTCCATAACAGGCCTGGCAGTTTCCATAGCGATGGGGAGGCCTCATACAATGCCACTTTCCTGGCAAAGTCATGGATGGTTTTAGACCTGACCGTGAATGGATCCGGACTTCTGATGAATGGACCTTGGATGACGGATTTCTGAGGTCGGTCGAACATCAAGTAGTTGTGCACCGTTCCCCTCCCAGATTGGATGTCCTCATCTGGCTGCCCTGGGAACGCGCCCCACGTCGTTAACATGAGGTAGTATGCTGCATCAATCCGCATATTCACACCAATTGTCCCATAACGAAGCCTAGAGATAGCTTGATCGACCGCAGAAGCGATTTCAGGATCTTGCATCGATTTCGGGTGCACCAATATCGTGGCTGCTAAAGTTCCCCATAAATTGTTATTCGCAAATTCAACTGCTTGGTGGATGAACTCGGGTACTGTGGGAGCTTCAAGAGCAGTCTCGGCCATGATGCTACAAAAGGATTCACATCTGAAGCAGATGTCATCGAGATCCGTTGGATCAACATCCGTGATCACCGTCCATGGTAAGTAACCCTCCTTTGCACTGCCGTATTGATGAGCATCTGGATGTTCCGCCATAAAGAGCGCAAACCTCTCTTCTGCGCCTAGGTAATAAGCGCTCCGTGTTTCAATTTCATTGAATAATTTACCAATTGCGTCGATCATCGAACTGCGTTTGTTCCAATCCTTGTGCTGGATTAAAACCCTGGGAGTGAGGCAGTTAAAACTCGAATTGCCAGAAAACCACGAGGCAATCTGGAGTGCTTGATACTCGATGTCATGATCATCCCAGGGTCCTGGTACCACGATGACGGGCGTGATGTTTCCTAATTCAGCCGTAATAGGTTTTGTGTTGATCGGATCCTTGTTCATTTTCCTGCTCACTACCTCTGGACCTGTTCCATAGACAATGGCTTCGAAGGTTTTATCCGAACCGGTCAAGTGGATCTCATCCACATCTGGGTGGTTACAAATGTAAGATCCCTCCTGAGCGCCACCATAGATAATGTGCAAAAAACCACGGTTATTTAGAGCTTGAAAACCAACTTCGAATATCGGTCCAAGATACTCATTCACAGGGTTAATTTTGAGCAGTACCACGTGATTTTCAACAAAAAGCTTATGGAGGAAATCTAAGACTGAGAGGATGGCGACGTTCCCTGCAGCCAGGACGAGTGCAACTTTTCCCTCGAAATTTTTTTCTGTATATGCTCTAGCCTGAGATTGGAATACTTCTTCTGTGGTCACGCCTGGTTGCATCCATACTTCCCCGGTGGTGCTTTGAAAAAAGAGGCGATTTTCCCAAGTTTGTGGGAAAACTTGGGCCACGACCTGTCCATCTGGGCGAGAATAGACCTTACCGGGTATCCTTGGCCTCCCATGGTTCTGAATATCATCTAGCGATCTTCGCAACAATCGTGCAGCGCGGAGCGCGAATGAAAAGATGAACCACTCTTCCCCATGGCCATAACTGTTTTTGGGAATTCCCTTTGCGTTTATGCTCTCGTCTACCCACCGTTCCCCGACAGAGGCCAAGTCACGAGTTATTTGTTCAAGGATTGTGATCCGCTCTTCAATCCCAACCTGTAACCATTTGTTTTTTTGCGATTTGCAAGTATGTATCGCCTCTTCTATGGTTTCGATTGGGGTTCTACGAAACTCATTGAGAACTTGAGGGACTACCAGTGCGCCTGGAGGAAATTTTAGCCCGTTTTCAAGAAGCTCATCTTGATTACTCATAGTGTCGACCTCCACTTGGATTGTTGGTTTCGATTCATGCTTTGGTGATACACGTTATCTATGTGCAACTGTTCCAGTGATTGAGGATTCCCGGTAGATCTCTGAATCAAAACAGACTACTCTAAATCGCCAAAACAGTTTATCTGTTTGTCCGACAATCATGTACGATGGTATTGTTAGGGGTACAAGGGTTGAAATTAGAAGCATGTCAATGATGAGTGCTAGCATGGGCATTCTATTTCCGGATGAGAGGTCTGCCAAATAGTAGCATATGAAATCGTAGAAACACAACAGGCAAATCATGGTTAACATGAATTTCATCCTGGGTCGATTTTGTGGCGTCACTGTAAGCTTATGTGTTGCGATAGCTAAGCAATAACAATTTCGACAATCCAGTCGGCATTAGTCCACGAAGGAGGGGAACGAATGGAAGAGTGGAAAGAGCTAGGAAAAGAGCTGGAGACTATCCTGCGACCGAAGACCTATCCATTAGCCATTAAACTGGTAAAGGATGAGTCAGAATTTCCTGAGAGAACCCGGAGGCCGGAAGAGAAGCTTGCACTGTGTCAGGCTATGACGATAAGCCGCCGTTACGGATGGACGATGGGGATCACTGGGGAGGACAGCGCATGCGCTGGAGCTAGCATCGCGTATGGCTGGGCAGCCCCTGTCGATGGAACCATGTTGGAACAATTTTTCATCATAGGTGGGTATGTTGCCGACGAGGATGGAGCTAAAAGACTGGTTGAGAACGTTGATTGCCTTGAACCCGGTGAATGGGGTGGGGTGGTTATTTCACCTTTAACCAGGACAAAAGTCATTCCTGATGTCGTCTTGGTTATGGCCACCCTGCACAGATCATGCGCATGTTGCAAGGAGCGATGTATAAAGCTGGGAAACGAGTGCAATGTGAGTTAGCAGGTGTGGTGTCGTCGTGCACTGGGGGCATCATTCGAACATTCAACACCAATGAGTTTCAAGTTGCCATTCTCGGAAATGGAGATCGAGTGTTTGCAGGCTCACATGATGACGAGATGCTCTTTGCAATTCCAGCCTCTAAGCTGGAAGAGACCATCGCTGGGATGCGGATGCAGCGATTCGCAAAGTACCCAATTCCCGTTTCGCTGCAAATGCCGCCACCATTTCCTGAATTTTAGAGTCGCCTATTGGGAACGTTCCAAGAATAATTTTCCAACTGGTGTCAAAGATTTATCCGCAAAGTTACGAAGAAAGCCATTGACCTAGAAAGTATTGAATCAGCCAGATAGCCAGTGGAAGGCTTAGCGCGGCAAGAACCCTACGTAGGGTTTCAGCCTGCCAAGGCCAAGTCGAGATCTTATCAATCGTTTCATGGGCCTTCTCCAGGGTTGTTAGCGTACGATCATTGCCCGAAATGCTATCCAGCCCTTCTACCTCGATCTGTGAAAACATCGTTGTGATTGCAATCTCAATCTGCTTGGAGCTTTCATCTAATAAATGTTGCTTCTTCTCGTTCAGCAGATTATGAACCCCAAGGAGAGGTGATATGAATGCGATGATGCCAAGTATTGCAAATATCATAGCGATAAGTAGAGATCCTGCTCCTGGATCAAGCCATATTCAGGGTAATCCAGGTAAAACCAGACCTATTGCTGTCTGTGCAGAGAACCCGGAGAATGCGTATAGATCGCTTTGATGGAAGAGGTTAATGTTCGTGTGCTTCGTGTAAATGTGGTTTATGGACTTAAGCTGACGATATGTATGGTACAGAAAAATCGCATTCATCATCCATACCATGCTAAAAACAACCATGGTGTAGATACCAAATGATACTGATGTGAAGCTCATATCAGAGGGTTCGGTCTCTGGCTGTAGCTGGTCCATCATGATCAATCCTGATGCCAACATCAAGCTTATAATACTGATGAGTAGGGTCTGTCTTGCTGGTAATGTGGAAATCTGGTATTTCAACCTTTCGAAGAGTGTGCTGTTTACGGATAATGACGGGCGGAGAGATTTTAGGGCTTTAACCGCCTGCTTATCCAGATAGTCCAAGAAGATGAAGATGTAGGTTATTTGGAAGATGATCAGGATTGATATTGGATCGATTACCAGTTCCCCGCCATTGCTTTCAGTCCAACTAATGAGAACGTCAATCCCAAGAAGTAGAACACCGAAGAGTGCATAGATGAGCCAGCTTGGACCTGGAAGGCAGTCGACATTATCCTGAAGCCGGTCAAACCAGCTAGGTTTATAGGAAACTAATTCTTCTTTGTGATGTCCTTGAAGTTCATCTAATGTTGATTCGCTCACATTGTGGATCCCCAGCACTTGGTTCGACTTATACGATAGTTATAGTCTATATAGTCGTGTAATGGGTGTAGGTATTATTATTCACGCATGAAGGAGAGCGTTATTGATTTCGGAGGTTTGATTCCTCCATTTGATGAGTCCTGCTAGACTTGGTCAGAGAATTGTACGCGTTATAATTTCAAATTAGGGGAAGCAACTTTTTTGAGGAGTGCGCGTACATGGGACTTCACAGTGGAAATTGGTGGTCGTATATACGCTATGATGAGGAACAAGATCGCCCTGAGGTCAGCAAAGACCTCCTGAGGCGCGTTTGGATATACGCTCGTCCCTATTGGAAGGGTATCACACTCATCCTTATTACCATCTTCGGTATCTCACTCCTGAATCTCATCCCGCCGCTACTCATCCGGGATCTCATCGATAATGCGATCCCTGAGGAGGACGTGACACGAATAACGCTGCTGGCTGTAGGGATGATTGCCATTCCATTCATCGCAGGTTTATTTGGAGTTGGTCAGCGGTACATGAGTGCCGCAATTGGCGAGGGAATCATTTTCGACCTTCGCAGTGAACTTTACGCGCATCTTCAAGGGATGAGTTTGCGGTTCTTCACAAATACACAAGTGGGCGAGGTTATGTCGCGATTGAATAACGATGTGATTGGCGCCCAACGTGCGGTGACAGGCACGGTTGTGACATTGATCAGTAATGTGGTGACCCTCATCCTGACATTGGCAATTATGATTTCGCTTGAATGGCGCTTAACCCTCTTAGGTATCGCCATCCTGCCTTTTTTCGTGATACCTGCAAGACGGGTTGGGAGGGTGCTGAGAGGGTTGGCGCGCCAATCCATGGAATCCAACGCACGAATGAATGCGATGATGAATGAAACCCTGAATATCAGCGGCGCATTACTTTCCAAGATATTTGGTCGTCACGCGTCAGAGAATAAACGATTTCGTGAGAGAGCTTCGGAGGTGCGGGAGATTGGCGTGCGTCAGGCAGTTGTAGGGCGTGGCTTCTTCCTCGCATTGAGCCTTGTCGGCGCTGCAGGTACGGCCTTTGTATTCTGGGCAGGAGGTAACCTGGTTATTAGTGGATTGTTCACCATCGGTACGATCGTCGCGTTCACCGCATATCTAAGGGACCTTTATGGGCCACTTATGGCGATGACCAACGCGCGAGTGGAATTTTCAACCTCGATGGTAAGCTTTGAACGTGTATTTGAGGTTCTCGATATGCCTCAGGAGATTATCGATGGACCTCAGGCCGTCGAGTTAGAAAGTGTCATGGGACAGGTGAGATTTAATGACGTCTCATTTAGCTACCTTGACCTGCATGGAGTCCCAGCAGGTTTGGAAGAGGTTCGGCGATTTTCCTGGCACTCTCCTGCACTCGTGCGACCGGTTGAGAAGTCAAAAGAAGATGGGGATGGGGACATTCAGCCAGAGGAACTCGAGATGGAAACTCGCTGGGCATTGAAAGATGTCGATTTTGAGGTGCTCCCAGGTGAGGTTGCCGCATTGGTGGGTCCAAGCGGCGCCGGTAAGACGACGATTACTTACCTCATTCCACGACTCTATGATCCGACATCAGGCATGGTTACTCTAGATGGGAAAGATCTTCGTGATGTGAAATTAGACTCCTTAGCTGATCACATTGGCATGGTCACCCAAGAGACCTACCTTTTTCATGATACGGTGCGGAATAATCTACTTTATGCGAAGCCAGATGCAACACAGCTTGAGCTAGAAAATGCCTGTAAGGCAGCCAACATCCACGACTTTATCGTGGGATTGCCGGAGGGGTACGAGACCGTTGTGGGCGAACGAGGCTACCGTTTATCCGGAGGTGAAAAGCAGCGAGTGGCGATCGCCCGCGTGATCCTCAACGATCCTCAGGTGTTGATCTTGGATGAGGCAACGAGCCATCTCGACTCCGAGTCAGAAGCATTAATCCAGGAAGCGATGGAGGTTGTAATGCAGGGGCGAACCTCTATTGTAATTGCTCATCGCTTGAGCACCATCATTGATGCCGATCAGATTCTTGTGATGGACGAAGGTGAGTTGGTTGAACAAGGACGCCATGAAGAGTTGCTGGAAAGAGGCGGATTATACGCCAGACTCTATGAGACGCAGTTCAACCCGGCAGGGACACCAGCATAAGATCAGAACAAAAGCACAAATAACACATCTCCGAAATTTTTGGGGTTTCTCGATTCCTTTAATTGATGGGTAAGTGTTGCCTATTTGTAATCCCCTCAAAAATTGATTCGTGTTGGGATCCAGGGATGAGGTTAGCTAGCAATCGATCTCATACCTGATGCAACCTTTCCCGGTTTTTTCCGTATAGGATAGTGAAAGGTCGATCCGATAAGGAACATCCATGGATGACGCAAGGGCAATCGAACAAAAGTGGATCGCCGGTGCCATAGCAGGTGAAGAGCAAGCTTTTGCTCAACTTGTCGAACGTTACCAGGTACCTGTTTACAACTTGTGCTTTCGAATGCTGGGCAATAATTCCGATGCGGAAGACGCATCACAAGAGACGTTCATACGGGCTTATCGGAGCCTGGGTCGTTTCGATCCTGAACGGAAGTTCATAAACTGGGTGTTGACCATCGCCTCAAATTACTGCGTGGATCAAATCCGACGACGGCGATTACAGATCATTCCATTGGATGAGATCTTTCAGGGCTCGATTGTGGTTGAGCCTCAACAAGGTCCAGAGGGATCGCTGATGAGACAGGAGAACAGAGAGATCATTCAAGGGTTGCTGGGTGTGCTAAAGCCGCGAGATCGAGCGGTAGTCGTCCTCCGATATTGGTATGAAATGTCATATGAAGAGATCGCAAGGACGCTTTCAATAACAGTTAGCGCCGTGAAAAGCCGCTTGCATCGCGCTCGACGCTCCATGGCGGCACAATGGACGGTCCATCAGAAGCAGCTCATCGCAGTTGGTGGGAGGAAAGATGAAGCATCAGCCATTTGAATCGTGGTTATTTCAGGAGACGGAACTTGAAGCCGATCAGCTTCAGGAGCTGGAGGAACACATAGCAGAGTGCGAGAGTTGCTATATGATGGCAACTTCGCGTGATGCTGTGGATGAAATCCTCAGAAAACCGGAAATGGTAGGCCCAGTTCCTGGTTTCTCACAGCGGTGGTTAGAACGGCAGCAGGTTCGACAACGATTTACTTATACTCGTCAGACCTCGATTGCAATGGGACTACTGGCAGTTGTAACAGCAGTATTCTTTGGTTTTTTATTATTTGAGGTTGCTCAGCTCGTGGCCAGTTCCCAGGCCCTCGTGATTGAAACCTTACGGCATATGCTGGAGTGGATCCAATGGTTAAGCCGGTTATCTGAATTTGTGGGTGGGTTTGTAAAGGTTGTTGTAGAGACTGTCCCAACAAGCTGGTGGGCGGGTTTGGGATTTTGCCTTGTTGGGGTGGGAGCAGTATGGATGGCGTCAGTATATGTGTTCCGTCCAAAATATCTAAGGAAAGGAGTTTGATCATGAAACGCTTAGTTCTTGCTCTGTCCATCGTGATCCTGCTTGTGTTGGCTTTTCCAATGACAGCATTTGCAGGGGGAGTATATGAAGGGAGGGTCGTTTTTGGGTCGACTTTTACCCTGGAGAGCGGTGAAATCCTGGATGGTGATCTCCTTATATTTGGGGGAAACGCAATTTTGGAGACAGATTCTCTCGTCGATGGTGATGTTGCTGTCTTGGGTGGCAATGTCAATGCAAGCGGTAGTATCAGTGGTGATGTTCTCGTGCTCGGAGGAGATGTCAACTTGCAATCTGGGTCAGTAGTGGAGGGGGATGTGCTTACATTCGGTGGCAACGTTACAAAAAATCCCAACGCGATAGTGGAAGGTGAAATTTTCTCGGAAACGAGTTTCTACGTGCCATTCGACTTTCGCGGACCAAGAATCCGTCCGATCATTCCGGGCATGGGATTTTGGGCTGCATCAACCACGGCGCGTGTTGCTGGGGTTTTCTTCCAGGCGATTGTCCTGGCTGCACTAGCTATGCTGGTTGTGCTCTTCTGGGAGAAGCAGACACGGCAAGTTGCCGAGACAGCGATAGATCAGCCTGTGATGTCCGGAGGGTTGGGCATCCTAGCGATGATTCTGGTGTGGCCAATAGCCTTCGTTCTGGTCCTTACGTGCTGCTTGATACCGTTAGCATTCGTGGGGCTGATCGTCTTTGCTGCTGCCGTGATTTTCGGCCTGATCGCACTTGGGTATGAGATCGGTTATCGATTGGCCCAGAGTTTCAAGTGGCGCCTCAGTCCCTCTGTAGAGGCTGGCATCGGCTCACTCTTACTGGGTCTTGTTGTAGGAGCGATCGGTTTGATCCCATGTGTCGGGTGGCTCGCACTCTTCTTTGCCGCAAGCCTGGGTCTGGGAAGTGTGATTCTTACTCGCTTTGGCTCTCAACCTTATGTCTATGTCTCCGCATCGGCAAGGAGTGAAATTGTTGAGGCTGAGCCTGAAGCCGCCGAAGAATCGGGTGAAGAGACCGAGGAGGAGTGAGGGGGATTTCCCCCTCGCTCTTTCTCCATGGGAATGAGGTCCCCAAGGGGAGGTTGGTATGAAATCGAGATGGGTCCAATATAGCTGGATCGCTATGCTGATTATTGGAATGATGTTGATAACAGGATGCGTCATTCAGGTGGGTGATTATGAAGTGCAGGTGGGCGATCCAGAGGTTTTTGAGGTCGGCGAACTTCGCCATGAAGTACACTCAGTGCCCTACCAGGATTTTGATACATACCGAGTTGAAATCCTGATGGGCTTTGGTGAGTTGGATGTTGAAGCTGGGAGCAGGGAATTGCTTGATGCTGAGTTCACGTACAATGTCGATGAATGGGCGCCGGAGGTGGTCCTCGAATCGGTGGATGGAGAAGGGACGCTGATCGTGCGCCAGACATTCGAGGGAGTTACAGCTTCTTCTGGTGCTCGGAATGGATGGTCGCTCCAATTGAATGATGAAATTCCCACTGACTTGAACGTCAAGCTTGGCGCTGGTGAAAACAATCTCGACTTGGTTGGACTACAATTGACAAACCTGGATATTGAGATGGGTGCTGGAGAGTTGAATTTGGATCTCTCTGGTGACTGGTCGCGAGACTTCTCTGCTGTATTGACGCGAGGAGTCGGTGAGGCAACCATTCTCTTGCCAAGCGAAGCGGGTGTGCGTGTCACTATCACTAGCGGTATCGGCACGGTTGTCGGTCTGGGGCTGGAACGCCAGGGCGATGCTTATGTCAATGAGGCGTACGGCGAATCGGATGTAACCATCATGTTGGATATCGTAGGTGCTGTGGGTTCGATCGACCTCGAGGTCGTCGAGTAGGAAGCAACTTTTCCGGAATTTTGGTCGACAGCCGGGGAACTAGCGGATAGTTCTGGAAGAGGCTGTCGACCTTCCATTTCATGGGAAAGAAATGTTGAATTGACATGAATTCCTAGTGTCCGTAAACCGCGCCAGGCGCCTTAGACCGCGTCGACAACGGTCCATTCTAAGATGTGATTCCTCGGAGCCAGTTATCAGCCCCACGTCAGTTTGATCTCAATTTGAAATTCTCAATATCTGCTATTGTTCGGAATGAGTAGATCCAATTTGGATCAAAATCTGAGGGAAGAAGGTGGACTTCACAACCAGTTTATTGCCCTGGTGCTTCGGATCGATCATGGTGATCGGCATGGGTTACCTGCTGATCACCTTTTTTGTTGGGGAGGTAGCAGAGTGGGCGGGTGATATGTTTGGGTCACTCGATGGCGCGATGGAGGATCTTGGAGTAGATATCATCCCTGATGTCCCCGGAGAGACGGATTCCGCCAATGTAATCAGCTGTGGGCTGATCGCAGCATTTTTTGCTGGTTTTGGCGTCTTCGGCTTGGTGGCAGCGCTCTTAGGCGCTAATCTCATCTTAAGTTTATTGGCTGCATCATTGAGCGGTTTGGTATTCGGAATATTCTACTTCACCATCTTCAATTTCCTGCTCACACAACAAGCGTCGATGACCATAAAGTCTAGTGACTTGATCGGAAAGACCGCACATGCAGTGACCAACGTGCCTCCAGGGAAGACTGGAGAGGTAGTTCTCAAAGTAAAAGGGTTGAGAAAGCGTTATCCGGCAGTAGAGATACACGGTGAGCCTCTGGAGCGAGGAGATATCGTACGAGTTGAGAGGCAGGAGGGTAGAAAACTTTTGGTGGAAAGGACATCGTGAATACTGAGAATCATAATTGAATAGGAGGAAGTCATGGATGTATTACAGGGGTTCATACTCATCATTGCAGCGCTATTCGGGTTGATCATCATCCTGATCTTTGCCCGGCGTGCAACTCGCCTTTATCACCGCGTACCACCCAACCAGGTGATGGTCATATATGGTCGTGGGAAGACTATTTTCACAGAAGATGGGGAGGTTGAGAGAGTTGGTGTTCGATTGGTCACCGGCGGTGGCGCCATGGTATGGCCATTGGTGGAGGACTTTGGTTACCTCGACCTCACCGTGATGACCATCGCGAAAGCGAAGGATGAGGTCTACACCGTTGATGGCGTTCCCATTCGACTTGACTGGGTTGCGCAAGTTCAGATTGATTCCGATGAAGTCTCAATGCTGACTGCTGCAAGAGCATTCCTCGGAAGGATGCGCGAGGAAGTTAAAAATGTCATCGCGCAAACCCTGAGCGCCAACTTCCGTGCGATCGTTGGCCAGCTCACCGTCGAGCACGTCCACAGGGACCGAGATGCTTTTGTGAACCAGGTCCAGGGACTGGCCTCGGATGATATGGCCGCCATGGGCGTCCGGGTGATCTCCATGGGTATTGAGGAGATTACGGACGACAAGGGTTACTTCGAGGCAATGGCAAAACCCGTCATCGCCATTGTCAAGCGAGACGCCATCATCGCTGAAGCGGAGGCAGAAAGGGAATCGCGCATTAAAGCAGCTGAAGCCAAGCGTGAGGCTGAGCAGGCAGAACTGGACGCAGAAAGGGCCATTGTGGAACAGCAGCAGGCACTCGAATTGCGTGAGGTTGAGAAGGTTAAGACTGTGGGTCTCGCCCAGGCCGATGCAGATAGGGAAGTTCAAGAACAAAGAGCTGCAGCGATCGAGCAGGAGAAAGAAGCGGAACTCCTTGTTCCTGCCAGGGCGGAGCGTCAAGCGGTTGAGATTAATGCAGATGCCGAACGCCAGCGAATAACGATTACTGCAAAAGCGAAGGCTGAAGCAGTCCGAGAGGAAGCCTCCGGCAGGGCGGAAGCAATCGAAGTGACCGGACGCGCAGAGGCGGAGAAACTCAAAGCATTGAGGTTGGCTGAAGCGGATGGTATTCGAGCTAACCTCTTAGCTGAGGCGGAGGGTAAGGAGAAGATCGCGACTGCGACTGCGGCCGAGGGTGAAATCAACCTACGGCAGGTGGTTGCTGAACTCCTCATCAAGGCGGAAGTGGCCAAGGTCGAAGCGCTCGGTAACGCGCTACAAGGTGTGGGTGAAAACGTTCGCATTGTGCAATTCTCCGGCTCGGAGAACGCTGGAGGTGGAAATGGTAATGCCCTCGTCAGTTTACTTCGCGAGATCCCTGAATTGGCAATGGTCGTAAATGCCAAGACGGAAGCGTTATCAGGCGAAGGGATTGAAGGTGTGCTCCAGCGCGTGCTCAAACTGCTCTCGACGGAAAAAGAAGACGAAGTGAAGGCGCTTTCCAAGGGTGACGGCCCCGATCAGCCTTCGAAGCCAAAAACAACGTCCAGGACCAAACCGAAGTCGGAATAGGTGACGAGAAACATGGAGTAGCATCAATCGTCTTCACATGTTGTAAAGACGCCCCATCGGGGCGTCCCTACGATTGGACAAAGTGACTTTAAAAGCAGTTTCGGGAAATCAGTAGATTCTGGGGATTTAAATATTCATTTTTGGATAGCCCATGCAGACTTCGAATTGTTCTCCTTCGAAAAATACAATATTCACATTCTGCGCTCGTGTGGTATTTTTAAGGTTGGTGCAAGCCTCTCTCAATGAACTTAAGGGTTAAACTTAATCAAACACTGGCAGATTGACCACAGCTTGGCTATAATCCCAGGGGCCCCCACGGGTCGATGGAAAGTCCCACAATTACAGGTTGCAAATGTCCTTCGTTCACCTTCATGTGCATTCGGAGTACTCCCTGCTAGACGGACTAAGCCGGATTCCCAGGTTGGTCAAACGCGCCAAGGAACTCGACATGCCCGCATTGGCACTCACCGATCACGGGGTGCTCTTTGGAGCGGTCGATTTCTATAACGCAGCGAAGAAGGTGGGGATCAAGCCCATCATCGGCATGGAAGCCTACATGGCAAGTCGGGGCATGGGTGACCGAGATCCTAAACTCGATAGCCGATCATTTCACATACTTCTGCTTGCTGAGAACAACACCGGTTATAAAAATCTACTTAAGATTGCCAGTGAGGCGCAGCTGGAAGGTTTCTACTACCGACCGCGTATCGATCATGATTTCCTGGCTGCCCATTGTGAAGGTTTGATCTCAACAACCGGGTGTATGTCCGGGGAAGTGCCTCGTGCAATACAGCACGGCAATGAGTCGCGCGCGATAGAACTGCTGGACTGGTATTATGAGGTGTTCGGTCCAGATCGGTTCTTCCTTGAGCTGCAGGAGCACGATGTCCCCAAGTTGAAAGATGTCAATTCGAAGCTCTATGAATTGAGCAATCGCTATAATGGACGCTTCGTCGCAACAAACGATGTCCATTATGTGAATCGCGAGGATGCTGACCTTCAGGACATCCTGCTTTGCATTCAAACGGGGTCTGTACGTGCAGATCCCGACAGGATGCGAATGACGGATGAATCCTTTTACTTGCGGACTCCCGATGAAATGAAGAGGCTTTTCGGTTCGGTTTCAGGTGCTCTCGAGAACAGCCTGCTCATTGCCGAGCGATGTAATGTCGATCTGGGTTTCAAAGGTTACCAATTGCCTGATTTCAAGGTGCCAGAGGGGAAAACCGCGGATGGTTACCTTAAAGATCTCTGCGAGACGGGGCTGAGAAAACGCTTCGGCGCGAGATCGGATGATCCTGAGATTCGTGAACGCCTTGAGTACGAGTTGGGCGTCATTCACCAGATGGGATTTGATACCTACTTCCTGATCGTGTGGGATTTGTGTCGTTATGCTCGGGAGCAAGGTATCTGGTACAACGCGAGGGGATCTGCGGCTGGTTCCATTGTGGCTTATTGTCTCGAGATCACATTAGTGGATCCACTAGAGCACGGCCTCATCTTCGAGCGTTTCCTCAATCCGGGCCGTGTTTCCATGCCTGACATCGATCTGGATTTACAGGACGACCAACGGCATAAGGTGCTCGAGTACACAGCGGATACTTACGGGCGTGATAAAGTCGCTCAGATCATCACATTTGGTACGCTCGGTGCACGCGCTGCTATCCGTGACGTCGGCCGAGTACTGGACATCCCGCTCCCCGAAGTTGATCGGGTGGCCAAAGTGGTTCCCAATATCCCGGGAAAACCTGTCACCATTCCAGAAGCTCTGGAAACCGTTACAGCATTCAAAGAGATTTATGACAGCACACCGTATCTGCAAGAGATGATCGATACCGCTGCACAGCTTGAGGGGATTTCGCGCAATGCGGGTACACATGCAGCAGGCGTCATCATCACGCCCAAGCCTATCATTGACTATGTTCCACTTCACCGACCTACGAAAGGCAGTCTGGAGGACAGCCCCATCGGTGCAATTACGCAGTTCGAGATGCAGGTCTTGGATGATCTCGGACTGCTTAAAGTGGATTTTCTGGGCCTCTCTACATTAACGGTGATGGCGCGCGCATGCGAATTGATTCACAAACGATATGGCATAGAGCTCGACATTCATTCCATCCCGCTGGACGATCCTGAGACCTATGAACTCCTGGGCCGGGGTGAGGTCCTTGGGGTCTTTCAGGTTGAAGGCGCAGGAATGCGCCGCAACCTTATGGATATGAAGCCAACGTCATTGCCTCATGTGATCGCCATGGTCGCCCTCTACCGACCAGGCCCCATGGAATTTATCCCTAAGTACATCGACAGGATGCATGGTAGGGAGGAAGTAACTTATCGACATCCCTCGCTTTCGCCTATTCTGGAGGAAACCTACGGGATCACGGTATATCAAGAGCAGATCATGTACACCGCAATGGCCCTTGCAGGTTACAGCGCCTCAGAGGCGGATAATCTGCGAAAGGCAGTGGCAAAGAAGAAGGCTGACGTTCTCGAGGAGCACAGGGACAAATTCGTTAATGGGGCGGTTGAGAATGGTATCCCTGAAAAAGCGGCGACCACCATTTTCGAGGATTGGGAGAATTTTGCACGCTACGGTTTTCCGAAGGGCCACGCTGCGGATTATGCTGTTATTTGTGTGCAGACCGCATACCTGAAAACCCATTATCCAATCGAGTATATGACTGCGCTTCTCTCAGTATTTAAGCATGATACCGATCGGGTAGCCCTGTACATCGCAGATTGCCGCCGGATGGGCATCGATGTCCTACCTCCAGATATCAATAAGAGCTCTTTAGATTTCGAAATTGAAGTTGGACCTGAGGGAAGCCAGAACATTCGTTATGGTCTCGCTGCCGTGAAGAATGTGGGTGAAGGCGCTGTCCAGATTATTATTGATGCTCGAGAGGAAGGCGGTCCATTCAAGTATTTACAGGATTTCACACGCAGGTTGGATTTACGACAGGCTGGGAAGCGTGTTTTAGAATGTCTTACCCGAGTGGGAGCTCTAGACGCCTTAGGGCCTAGATGCTCGATCCTAGATTCCTTAGATCGGATCATGAACATCTCTTCCGCATACTTCCGAGCGAAGGATGTTGGACAAATGTCGCTTTTCGGTGCATCTACCGGTGTTTCAGAGGAGTTCGAACTTCCAGAATCCAGAATCGAGATTTCGCGGCGGAAACAGCTTGATTGGGAGCGGGAATTGCTTGGTGTGTATGTATCCGATCACCCGCTGACACCTTACATGGATCACCTCACCAGTGTGGTCACGCACTTCAGCGCAGAACTTAGCGACCTGGAACAAAACAGCGTAATCTGCATAGCTGGGGAAGTGAGCCACGTGCGACCTTACCAGACCCGCACCGGCAAGCCGATGGGATTCGTCACTTTGGAAGATCTCCAGGGCACAGTTGAGTTGGTTATCTTCAGCCGGGTCTGGGAGCGAGTAGTGAGCTGGTTGCAGACCGGGCAGATCGTAAAAGTCAACGGGAAGGTGGATCAAGAGCGGGGGGATCCCAAAATCCTTGTCGATGACCTTTCGAGAGTATCAACGGAGAGCTTGAGTGAAGTGGCTTCTGAACAACCTCCGTTCGAGTCCTGGGATGAAGAACCGCAGTTCTCGGAACCAGATATGGTTGACTCTGATTTTGTGGATGTTGAGGCACCACAGGAGGATACAACACCCTTTGAAATTGATGTTCAAGAAGTAGTCGCGGATGCACCTAAAGATATTAGAGACCCTGCTCAAACCATCCAGTCGGAGGATGTGGTCATCGAGAGCGAAGAAGCAGTCAGCGCATCACCAGATGGATCCACGGGTGAACCAGTCGATGAGTATGAGATACCTAATGAAGGCTCAGGGGATGCAGCAGATGGGCAGCCAGCTCCATCAATTGAAGTGACAGAAGATGTCCAAGCTCCTATCTCCACTGAAGAATCCCGATCCACACAAGTGGTTCCCGACATCGGATCACTTGAAATCCGGCAATCATTCCCGACAATGTCGGATCGGCATACCTCCGTTAGTGGTGACCTGACGATGGTTAAAGTGTTTCTCCGCTCTACTGGGGATAAGAAACGCGATACACTTAGGATGCGGCGTGTGTATGGTGTATTGACGTCCTATCCCGGAGGTGATCGTTTTGCAGTGTACGTCTTTGAGGGAGCACGCCGCTACCATCTTGAATTTCCTAACGATTCAACCGGCTACTGCCCTGAATTGCACGCAGAGCTTAACGAGTTGGTCGGCGATGCAAACGTGCAACTAGAGCAGTTACGCCTTCAATAGATTCGGAGAATCCAATGAAGATGCGTCGGATTGCCGTGTTGTCCTCAGGAGGGGACGCGCCAGGGATCAATCCCTTTCTTCGTGCTGCAGTTCGGAAGGCTATTGATCTTGGGGTCGAGGTTATTGGTATCCAAGAGGGATTTGATGGTCTCGTCCGAGGGGAAATGATCCCATTATCCGCTCGCGATGTAGGAGGCATTCTACAACGCGGTGGGACATTCTTGCGGACTGCCCGGTGTCCTGAATTTAAGGAACTTAAAACTCAACGAAAAGCGCTGAGGGAACTGAACGAGTCGTCCATTGAAGGGCTCATCGTGATTGGAGGCGATGGGTCCATGAAGGGAGCGCAAGCTCTGGCGAACCTAAACTTCCCCGTGGTGGGTGCGCCTGCTTCCATCGATAACGATATCTGGGGAACGGATATGAGTATCGGTGTAGATACAGCACTCAATACGATCATGGATGCCATTGATAAACTGAGAGATACCGCCTCCTCACACCAACGTGCTTTTCTCGTTGAAACCATGGGCAGGAATTGTGGGTACCTTGCCCTGGTTTCCGGTCTTGTCTGCGGCGCCGAGATGATTCTCATACCTGAAGAGGACATTTCTCTTGACGATATTACCAATATGGCCCTATCTGCTTACGAGCGGGGTAAGTCGCATTTCATCATCGTCGCAGCGGAGGGAGCTGCATTGAAAGTCCAGGAAGTGGCAACTCATCTGGAGGCTCATGAAGTGGGTTTTGAGACCAGGGTGACAATTCTTGGCCATGTGCCGCGCGGTGGTGGTCCCTCAGCTTTTGATCGAATTATGGCCACCCGTATGGGTTACAGGGCGGCAGAGCTTCTTATTGATGGGGAAACGGAAGTAATGGTTGGTTTATCAGGACGTGATTTGGTGACAATACCGCTGGATGATGTCACTACAAAATCGAGGGTTCTTAATTTAGAATTCCTTGAGATGGCCAAAGTCCTAGCCCGATGAGACAATGAACAACACGCCATGCGTTGAAATTCGAAATGAAGAGGAAGAGATATGAGAATCGGAATCCTTACAGGAGGGGGAGATGTTCCTGGACTGAATGCTTGCATTAAGTCCGTAGTAAATCGTGTGTTAGACGACGGCCACGAAGTTATCGGGATTCGTCGTGGGTGGGGAGGACTACTTCAGATTGAACCGGAGAAGCCAGAGTCGGTCAAGTATCACACTATTAATCTGGACCGTAAAGCAGTCCGTACAATTGACCGTACCGGTGGAACTTTCCTTCATACTTCGAGAACCAACCCGGAGAAGGTGAGCCCATCCGCCGTTCCGGAATTCTTGCAGGATAAGGTTGAGGGGGAAGGACCACAAGATTGTACAGAGCATGTCCTGAAAGTTGTCGAATCGCTTGGCATTGACGCGCTCATCCCCATCGGCGGCGATGATACGCTCTCATATGGTCTTCGTTTGCATGAAGAAGGCATTCCAATTGTCGCAATCCCCAAAACGATGGACAATGACGTCCGTGGAACGGATTACTGTATTGGTTTCTCGACGGCTGTAACACGCAGTGTGAACATCATACATAATTTGCGGACGAGTACAGGTTCTCATGAGCGTATCGCCATCATTGAGTTGTTTGGTCGGTACAGCGGTGAGACCTCACTTGTCACAGCTTACCTTTCCGGTGTCGACAGGGCCATTATCTCTGAGGTTAAATTCGACATCGACAAATTAGCCAATCTATTGCTGAATGATAAAAACAGTAATCCCAGTAACTATTCCATGATGACCATTTCTGAAGGCGCTACAATGATCGGTGGCGAAGTTGTCACCAGGAACATTGTAGATGACTATGGACATAAGAAACTGGGTGGCATCGGTGCGATTGTTGGCGATATGATCAAAGATATTACCGGGCAGAACATCATTTATCAGCAGCTTGCCTATTTAATGCGTTCGGGCTCACCAGATTCACTGGATCTCATGGTTTCAATGAACTTCGCGGTGATGGCAGCGGATCTGGTTGTTACGCGAAGGACCGGGCGAATGGTCGCACTAAGGAGCGGCATCTACACCAATGTGCCTATCACCGTAGTTAAGGAAGGTGCCAGGCAGGTAGATGTGGATGAACTGTATGATATCGACGAATACAGGCCGAAGATCTGGCACATGGACGGAAAGCCAATGTTCCTCTATTAAACAATTGTAGTTTGGTGGTACCGGCTCTGTTAGCGGGCTATGAACAGGGATGGGCCTCGGCCCGTCCTTGTTTTAGTTCACTGAGGAATGCCACCTTGATAACATCTCGGAAGTTTCACATATCACGATCTTTTGAGTTGGGATCCGAATAGGCGATTGGGATTTTTAGAATAGTGGCCAGCGGATGCGTGAGTCCAAACGCTCCAGTCCGTAGCTATGAGCGAGATCCACTGCCCTTCTGTATTCTTCACCATCGAGAGGTTGATCGAAGGGCGGATATTCAAGTGCACGATACGCAGGTCGGTATTGGGGCATAATGTTCAAGTATGTGTTTTTTGAGATTTCTTCGGCCAAGAAGCGAAAAATCTTTGCTGATCCAGCTAATCCTTTTGGTAGGACAAGGTGTCTGACTAATAGGCCTCTCTGGGCAATACCACGCTCATCCATGACCAGATCGCCAACTTGGCGGTGCATCTCCCGCACCGCGATCTTGTTGACATTTGGATAATCCTTAATCTTGGACATCCGCAGAGCCACCTTAGGGTCGCTGTACTTCATATCTGGCATGTAGATGTCTACTACACCATCCAACAAATCTAATGCTTCGAGCGAATCGTAACCACCGGTGTTATATACCAGGGGTATCCGTAGGCCGTTGTCTACCGCAATTGGCAACGCCTGGAGTATTTGAGCTACAACGTGTGACGGGGATACAAAGTTGATATTATGGCAGCCAGCATTCTGCAGCCATAACATGATCACCGCGAGCTCTTCCGGCTCTACTTCGTCGCCAGCAGGGGCTTGACTGATGTCGGCATTCTGACAATATTGACAGCGAAGGTTGCACCAGGAGAAGAAAATTGTGCCGGAGCCTCTTCGACCCCGAAGAGGATTTTCTTCACCATGATGAGGATTGAACGAGGCCACACGCGCTTTAACACCAGTGCGGCATGAGCCAACCTTTTCATAACGGTTAACTTGACATTGACGCGCGCATAGGACACATGATTCCAAATATTCACGAGCCCGTTCTGCTCGCTTTATGAGCTCACCTTGCTCATGCAGCTTTACGTAAGCAGGTTGAAATGATTCCATATCTCCATTAAATCCAGGTCGGTTCCTGGTATGTCCCGAAGACTTCCTTCATCACGCTGATAATCTCGCCCAATGTGGCGTAAGCCCTGACAGCATCGAGGATGTATGGCATCATATTCTCAGTGCCATTGCATGCGATTCGCAATCTATCCAGAGCTTGACCGACTGCACCGTTATCGCGCGTTTCCCTAAGTTCTGCCAAGCGAGCGGCCTGGCGTTGATAACCTTCAGGATCCATCTCCAGTAGAGGGATCGAAAGTTCTTCCTCACCGGAGAAAGCGTTCACTCCAACGATATGGCGCTGGCCAAGGTCAATCTCCCTTTGGTAACGATAAGCCGATTCCGAAATTTCCCTTTGAAAAAAGCCAGCCGCGATGGCTGGTAGAACCCCACCAAGTTCTTCGATCCGAGCAAAATACTCCCTGGCCTGTGCTTCTATGCGGTTAGTCATGGATTCAACAAAGAATGAGCCGCCTAGAGGATCCACAGTATTGGCTACTCCGGACTCCTCATGGATGATTTGTTGTGTGCGTAGTGCAATTGTTGCTGCGTGTTCTGAGGGTAACGCCAACGCCTCATCCATGGAATTAGTGTGTAGAGACTGCGTTCCTCCAAGTACGGCTGCCATGGCTTGAAGCGCAACCCTGGCTATGTTGATCTCGGGTTGTTGTGCCGTGAGACTGACCCCTGCCGTTTGGGTGTGGAAACGCATCAGCCATGAACGCATCTTCTTCGCGTGAAAAGTGTTCTGCATCTCATGTGCCCAAATGCGCCTCGCTGCGCGGTATTTAGCAATCTCCTCGAAGAAATCGTTGTGTGCGTTGAAGAAGAAGGAGAGCCTCGGTGCGAATGAATCGATATCAAGACCGCGTTCTAACGCCCATCGGACATATTCCATACCGTCGGCTAGCGTAAAGGCCAACTCCTGAGCAGCCGTCGAGCCAGCCTCACGAATGTGATAGCCGGATATGGATATGGTATTCCACAAAGGAAGTTGATCGGTCCCGAATTCAATGGTGTCGGTTACCAAACGCATTGAAGGTTCTGGCGGAAAGATGTACTCCTTCTGAGCAATATACTCCTTCAGAATATCATTTTGGGTAGTACCGCGAAGCTCCTCAGAGTGAACTCCCTGTTTTTCAGCCGTTGCAATGTACATGGCCCAAATCACGGCTGCTGGTGAGTTTATCGTCATGCTTGTGGAGACCTCATTAAGAGGAATTCCATCTAACAGGATTTCCATATCTTTGAGCGAGGAAATCGCGACTCCACATTTCCCGAATTCACCGATTGCTTCCGGGGAATCGGTGTCAAATCCCATGAGTGTGGGGAGGTCGAAGGCGATGGAGAGGCCGGTCTGACCCTGGTCCAGGAGATATTTGAATCGGGCGTTAGTCTCTTCCGCTGTGCCGAAGCCTGCGAACATACGCATTGTCCACATCCTACTACGGTACATTGTGGGGTGGACGCCGCGAGTGAATGGGAACTCTCCGGGGAATCCTAAATCGCGCCCATAGTCGAGGTCACGCACGTCCAATGGCGTATAGAGGCGGTCAACGGGTTCTGAGGATATCGTGATAAAGGATTCCTTTTGTTCTTCACGACGTGAAAGGGTTTGATGTAGAGTAGTCTCTTCCCATTTCTCTAAGGCTTGATTGATGTCTTTCAACTTGTCTTGATCGTACATCGCAGTCTCCTAATTGGAAGTAGAGAAAATTATAGCATGCGGGTCTGGCGGTTGAGGTTTGAGCAGGGTGTAGAAGAATGGGTAGTCACAGTGTTATATTGATGGTTGGATTGCACACTGAATTGGGTCCAAGAAGAAGTGCTGTCAGGGCTCCACGCCATTCCCATCGTCGTCGCTGCGGAGCCTTCGTAGAAAAGCAAGGACGCCAGAAGCAACTGCTTGGCTTTGAGCAATGGTCCGTTCAGCCAGATGTCGGGCGCGGGCTAGACGGATCTGAGGTTCTTGCGTTGTGAGCTCGTACAACTCAACGAGAACCCCGTGGGTACTCTCGGGATGGATGAATGCGATCAGCTTACCACCTGTCCCGATCACAGGTTCTTTGTTGATTAAGTTAATTCCCTTTGACTTCAAACGCTCGAGGTAGGAGACGATGTTGTCTACTTCGAAACAGATATGATGAAGCCCGGGCCCTCTTTTATCCACATACTTCGCTACACCACTTGTCGGGCTCGTGGATTTGACCAGTTCGATTTCAGACTCCCCCATGGGGAGAAATGCAACCACAGATTCCATATCAGGTACGTCTTCGACATGAGTTACTTCTAGTCCCAAACCATCCCGCCAGAAATCCAGGGCAGCCTCAATATTTTCGACAGCGATTGCAACGTGGTTAATACGTATCACATTTGACATGGAATCCTCTCAAAATCTCATTACTCTCATTGTAAGGCAGCATGGAGACCTTGCCAAGATGGTGAAATCCGCCTCATCATTAGTCCTTGATGGCGATAGAACGAATGTTAATACAGCTGCTGTTTAGCCCTTCTTCGGATGTTATCATCCTCGCTTCTCCCACAGCCATCCCACAAAGGGTGGAACCCAGCATAAGTTTGCAGCAATCATCTCGAGTGCGGTCAAGACTTGAGTTGTAGGACTGAATCCGAGTAATCTAGCAATGATCAACATGGATGGAACGAGGAGGATGACGACCAGGCTGGCAACCATAACCGGATGGTGAAAGTATGCTTTGATTGCACTAATCCATGAGCCGGTTTTTCTACGAAGGAAAAGGATGCCTGAAACACTCGCTCCGATTTGGTCTGACATCCCGTAAAAGTATGGGATATAAAAGCCCTGTACACCGTAAACGTCGACACCGAGTGCACGGCTACCCCAATCGATCCACCACGGGATCGTCATCCCGATGAATTTCCCCCATCCATAAGCCTGAGCCATACTGGGATCGCTACCGCTGAGACGCTTCCTGAGTGCGAAGATCCCTTCCAGGATGCTCTCGCTCTCTCCAGCGATCGTACGCACCAGCCATTGGCCAACTGCGCTGGTTTGGTACCCCAAATTGTCAAGGATGACTCCTAGGGCCAATCCGCCCAGGTAACCGACCAGGGTGTAGCGGAGAAGTTCTCCAAACTCTTCTTCCTCTTCACCCTCTTCAGTTTCTTCACGATCAAATTCTGGCTCTTCGAGATCAGTCTCTTCTGAATGTTCTGTCATGTTCTCCCTTAAAGGGAAGTTTGTATACGCTTGGACTCAGTGTCCATTTGAAAGATAAAATCTCAATCGAGGTGGGAATCACAATTTGCCATTCAACCAATTCACCATGTATGAAAGCACCTGCTCCTTTTCCGGCTCATTATGGACTTCGTGATAAAGGCCATCCCATATCTTCAGGTCACATCGTTCAGTCGCTTTTCTCGCAAACTCGCTGCTGGCCTGAACGGAACATAGTCTATCGTCGCCTCCTTGCATGAGAAGTAGATCATGTTGTAATTCATCCGCCCGTTCCAGAGCCGAAACACCGTACTCGAGAAGATCGATGCCAAGTTGCGCTGAAAGCCGGTCATGCACAAGGGGGTCTTCATTATAGGCGCGGACGACTTCCGGATCTTTGGAGAGAGCTTCTCTATCGATCTCGTTGTTCATTGAAAATGTTGGCCAAATCTTCCGCATCATCTTTCCGAGTGAGATCTTCGCTGGCGGTGGCTCGAACCCGGGTCGAAAGGCAGGACCGGTTACTATCAATCCATGTACCTGTGGAAGCTTAGCAAGATCGTAATTAATGACGAGATTCCCGCCCAGACTGTGCCCGTAGAGGAAGAGCGGAAGACCATGATTCTGAGTCTCTACTTCTTTAAGAAAGATATCAAAATCTGAGTAGAAGGCCTCATAGCTGGGAGAATGGCCGCGTTGCCCTTCCGATTTTCCATGCCCGCGCAGATCAAACGCCAGCAGCGCATACGCATTCTTATTCAGGTAATCTCCAACATGCTCATATCTTCCACTATGTTCGCCAAGACCATGGATGAGGCATACAACTGCCTTTGCCTTATCATCCGGTTGCCATCCCTGAGCATAAAACTTCAGACCATCTTCGGATTTAAGCTCGAACTCGATGTGATGCATAACATAATCTCCTTTAAGACTTGGATCCACAATATTAGACATGCTGTTTCTGCAACTCACCTCCTCGCAACCGGTAAGCAAAAAGAGCTGTGTAATAAGTGAGTGTAAATTGGAGTATGGCAATTATGAATCCGACGATAAGTGCAAAAATTACTCCAGTGGATCCTGATAAGGAACCCGGCTCGGTTCTTGTGATGGCTTCAACAGTCTCCAGTAAGAATGCATCTTGTAGCGCAAGTAGTCCAATGACCAGAGATTCAATCCCGGTAAGGGATGCGGTTAATATACCTACATACTTCGCATTATTGCGCAGATCCGATTCTTCCGATTGTGCATGAAATCCGCGACGTCCGACATATACACCTGCCAATGTCCCCCAGATGAGATTCCCAATGGGCAGCCCCATGAAGAGGCCGAGTGCAGCAGCAGACCAGAAGATGTAGAAAATGGCCAATAATCGTGCATCCAATGTGTAGAATTTATCCACCCAACTCTTCAAGTATCGGATATCAAGGAGGATGCCTAGTATCAAGCCGATGAATGATGAAACCACGATTGCTTCATTGGGCAATGGCAGAATTCCGAAAATCAATAGGGCAGCTGATGTCCACCAAAAAAGGATGAAAAGAGTCGCGGGGCAGAGGATGCCGACAATGATGCCAATAAGGTACCTCTCAACGCGGCTCATGCATACTGTCCTTCCATGAGTGTTCAGAGAATTAATTAGTGCGCAACGAGTGTTTCACGCAGTAAGCGTATTCTACATTAGTAACTCGATCCAGATTAACCTGGCATGGTTTGTGTTATTGTGTGTGTTTTACACGCAATTGGGATTATGGGTTGATCGCTACTCGGCGTTGCAGTTCATTGGCGTAGGTCAATCCCAATTGTTCTTTGTGTGTCATAGCCCAATCGGTCAGTTTTGTCTGACCAGCTGCTGGCGAGTCGACATAGAGTAAATTATCCATCAAGCCGAGGACCTCCTCCCAGGTGATCGTGACATCCCCATAAGCTTTGCCGATAAGTGAAATCATGAAGTGTGCAACGCGCGGCGGTAAAGGAACAGCTGGTTTCTCACACTCGATAATCCTTCCAATCACCTCCACAAGTTCGCGGAATGTGAAGGTCTCTGGCCCGATAGCGTCAATGATGAGATTGTCATCTTGCTCACCGTGTTCGACGGCAATGCTGGCGAGGTCATCGACATAAATGGGCTGGATGCGGTAGCTTCCATCGCCGAACAGGCCGAAGAAAGGAAATCGGCGCAGCGCCCAGGCAATGTTATTGATGAGGATGTCTTCTCTACCAAAGAGTACCGTAGGTCGAAGGATACTGTACGAGAGACCGGAATCGATGAGCTCCCGTTCCAGGATTGCTTTGCCCCGGAAATACTCCAATGGAGACTCCTCTGATGGGTTCGTGATGCTTACATGAACAACTCTGCACACACCCGCATCCTTCGCTGCTGAGAAGAGCTTAAAGGTGTTGCTTATAGCAGCGGAGTGAGTGAAGGTTTTGTAGTTGAACCTGACCCAATAGGTGTTGTAAAGAACTCGAACACCTTGGAGTGAAGACCTAAGCTTTTCGGGATCATCAAAGCTGAGTGGGAAAGCTCGAACGCTCTCACCAAAAGGATTCTCACGATGGAGTGAATTCGTCAGAGTAATCACCTTCTTGTTTGCGTCGAGCAGGCGTTGGGCAATGTACTTACCTGAATAGCCAAATGCGCCAGTTACCGCATGGAGGGTTTGTTCTTCCATAGGCTTTTCCTCTTCGTCCAGACCTGACCATTCGTTCATCATACTCACGTCCACCAAACATCACAAACCAAAACCTGAAGCTAATAGAAGTATAGTGATGCCAGCGACTGTAAGAAATGGGAGGATTAAGTTCGGCATAGTTTTAAGCAAACTGGTGGGCACCAACTTTCCTGAAGTGTCAAATTTTGTCGATCCTGGAAGGTTATCCAGCATCACTGCGATGGATGGGTTATTTGGGTCATAGATTAAGGGTTCCTCAACATTGTCTTGTAGTTTCTCTGGTTGATGTGTTTTCGCAGTGGCTTCCCACTCCGTCCCATCCTCACTTGTGAATACAAATGTTAGTTTCATTACAGGTCGATTGTTGATCCGCGTATTCGTCATCTCGGTTGAGACCAACTTGCCATATGTAACCTTTCCCTCAGACAGGAGCCTATTGGCTAACAACCCACGTTTCAGACCACTGTAGAGGAAGCCAAGCCCCACCAGTGGAAACAGTATGGCGAATATTGCGAAAGGTCCAAAGATCGTTCGCCGCATTCCCTCGATCCTTGAAATGGATGGGGCACTTATCACATACTCAACCATTACCCGACCCTCCCGCTCGGGTTCCCCTGTCGTATAGGATTCGCCTTCGTATTGCTCTCCACCCGGACCATGATATGTGTATCTCACCTCATAGACCGGTGTCTCATTTTCCGTGGCGTTGGTCATTTCTATGGACTGAACGATACCAATGGTTTTGTTTGTTGGCAGGACGAACAAAATAGGCGAAAGAATGTCGGCGTTGAAAGCGAATACACGTACAAAAATTAAGCTGAATGCGATCATGAACCAGCCGAATTGGTTATAGAAGCCACCGAAAATTACGCGCGATCTCACAGATAAAGGCACAACTCGTGGCAGTGAAGTTTGAAGCTGCGTGATTTGTTGGTTGGACAACGGAAATCCTTTCCACCTAATTGGACACCGTTGAGAGTGGCCAATCTTGCTGGCATTGGCAACGTGCTATACGCATCAACAACTATTTTGGATAATATTGTTTCTCTTGCCAAGTCTGGAAGACACAGTGGACACGTCGAAAACTAGGTGTTGTACTCGGGTGAATGAAAACAAGTGTGCTGCGAGGCGATTTCTTCACTCCGCAACACACCACCTAATTCGATCCATTCCAAGATCTATACTTAGAGGTTGGGATGTTCTCGAACTCACACTATGAGGTATGATTTATTCTTTTTACAGCTCTATGATAGGAATTTTTATTGCCTCCATGCCCTAAACTCTGGGAGCCGTGATTGCTCTCCAAGCAGCTATTCCTTGACCGAATGTCGGTTCGAGAAGATGATCTTTCAATGAGCGTATGTCTTCCTTACGGTTCATGAGCGAGCGAAAAACTCCCGCAGGATGAACATCTCCTATGAGTTGGAATCCTACAATCCGATTATCCTTCAAGTAGAGAGTACGCAGGCTGCCGTCTCTTCGGACGCGCAGGACTTCATCGCCATCCTTCAGTCCAGCAGCCATAATGGGAACATCAAGGTGTTTCAAGCTGTTCATCTGGTCAGCGCCCTCGTAGCTGATCTCATATCCTAAGATGTTCAATCCTACTACTCGCCCTTGTTCTACTGCATTGGGGAAGATGGGATGTACGAAACAATCTCCAGTCAACCGGTCTGAAGATTCCACGACATCACCTGCGGCGAAGATATCTTGAATATTTGTTTGTAAGTAGTCATCGACTACGATCCCAGTGTTGACCTTTATTCCACTACCCTCGAGGAAATCGACATTGGGCATCACACCCGTGGCGGCGATATAGAGGTCGGCTTCCAACTGCTCTCCGGATTCAAGCTCGACGCTACGAACTTTCTTATCACCTGTGAATGCCCTCGCTTTTGTGTTTAAACGAACGCTGACTCCTCGACCGCGCATGGCCCGTAGCGCGAAGGATGCCGTTTCTTTATCGAGCATTCGTGGCATGACTTGGTCAAGCATCTCAACCTGCGTCACATTGACACTCAACCCTTGCAGAAGTAAAGCAATCTCCATGCCGATGAATCCAGCGCCGACGATGAGAGCGCTTCGAGCATTGCCTTTCTCAATCTTCTTGATCAGGGCTTCTGCAGCGCTCAAGGATTTGAAGTTGTACACTCCAGGAAGATCCGCCCCCTCCAGTGGGGCGTACAACCTGCTCCCACTGGCGATGACGAGCTTATCGTACTCGAGCGCTCCATCCTTGGAGAGTTGGAGTCGATGATCCTCTGGCTCGATAGCAATGACCTTGGTTCCGCTACGATATTCCACGCCGATCTCTTCAGGCCAGTACTCGCCGCGCCATAGATGCGCCTTAGACCCGGAGAGAAAGTGGTCTACCATTGCGGGTGGTGAGTATGGTGGATATGGCTCATCGGAGATGACTACGATCTCTGTATGATTGTCCTGAGCGCGAAGTGTTTCGGTCGCCGTTAAACCTGCTGGACCGGCGCCCACAATCACAATCTTCATATGCGCCTCCTCTTCTGCTGAGTGAACTGTTTCTTCGAATCAACCTCCATTCGGCAGAAACTAAGCCAGGGCAACTTCGACCTCAGGCATGGGTATACTCTCTGGTTCCAGCGCGGACAGACCAAGATCGGAACGCTTCTTCTCGATATGCCGGCGAATGAGCGCCGCCGCTCGGTTCGGGTCAGGTTCGACCGCGAAAGTAGCACCAAATACGCCCTGCAAGCCCTCTGTCAGGAGTTTAACCACATTAGGACTACCAAAGACCGGTGGTGCTGTTCCTAGGACAGTATAAATCCCTGAAGCCACCACATATGCGCCGATGGCTACCGCCTTCTCGGAGTACCACTCGGGCGCTGCTCCGGCTAGTGGAAGAGCATCGATATCAACACCGAGTGTGTTGGCTAACGCTGCAGCAAGCACAAGAATGCGTGTATTGTCAACGCAGCTGCCCAGGTGCAACACCGGTGGGATGCCCAGTGCTTTGCATACTGCGCCAAGACCTTCCCCAGCCATTTCCGCTGCTTCAGGTACCATCTGTCCAGCCTTACCATTTGCCACAGCGGCGCATCCTGTGACGACAACAAGGATATCGTTTTCGATCAGTCTTTTGGTCAGTTCAACTTGTCCCATATCCTGTTTAAGCTTGGGATTGTTGCAACCTACGACGCCAACTGCTCCGCGGATTGTTCCTTCTTTAATGGCATCGATGAGAGGATCGGGCGTGCCGCCAAGAGCATTCAGGATAGCCTCTATGGAGAATCCAGCCATCATTGGCGCAGGTTCGACTGGGATGTGCACCCGTTCTGGGACACGATTGGTGTAATTCTCAACTGCACTTTGAACGATCTGCTTACCAATCGCCATGCCATTCTCAGGGTTGAAGCTGATGTGTTCAGCACCAGGGAACTTGGCTTTATCAAAGGTGCTGATGACCTTCGTGTGGTAGCAGCCGGCTGTCTCGGTTACGGCTGGCATTATACATTGGTAGTCAACCACCATTGCTTCGATGACGCCTGTCATGATGCACAACTCCTGCATCAGGTGGTTACCAGCCATGGGAATTCCTTTACGCATCAGCACTTCGTTGCCTGTACAGCACAGACCTGCCAAGTTGATCCCTTTCGCCCCGGCTTTTTCTGCCAGCTTGAGCATTTCTGGATCTTGTGCAGCGGCAACAATTACCTCCGAGAGCATCGGATTGTGCCCATGTAGGATGATATTAACTTCATCCGCTTTCAGCACACCTAGGTTCATGCTCGAGATCTTCGGCGTCGGGATGCCGAAGAGCACGTCGGATAGCTCGGTAGCGATCATTGAGCCGCCCCAACCGTCGCTCAATCCCGTTCGGACAGCGTGCAGCAGGATGTTGACCCAATCATTATCAACACCCATGTGCGTTCGGTGCAGAGCCTCCACGTTTTCACGGTCGATGCCACGTGGATACGTCCCCGTATTTTCCCAGATCTCCTGGCGAGAACTTGGAGCTCGGCTGGCCAGAGGAAGTTTTTCCCGGCGCATACCAAAATCTTCCATCATTTCCCAGGCCAGTTCGGCAGCGATCTCCTGATCCGATTTTCCTTCCGTCTCGAGCCCATATTCAGCCGCTAGAGCTTTGAGTTTCTCCGGCTCGCTGATGGAATAGACGTCTGTCTTGCCCTCACCGACCCGGTGCAAGGTCTCGAGGATGTCACGACCATGATCCGAATGAGAGGAAGCGCCAGCGGCGATCATGCGCGCTAGATTTCGAGCAACAATAATGTCGGCATCGGCTCCACATACACCTTTTTGTGGCCCATCACCGAATGGATCTACGCGACACGGCCCCATAGCGCAGATACGGCAACTTGTTCCGAGGTTGCAGTAGCCGCATTGAGGTTCCTGCTTCGCCAAACGGTCCCATACAGTCTCAATGCCTTCACGTTGTGCAACCTCCATCATCGCCAGAGCATCTGCGGTGATGCTCTTCTTCTTGAAGCCATTTCCGCTAACGATTGTCATGGCTCATGCTCCTTTCCGGCTGTCTTTGTTCAAACTCGTTACAGCAGCCCCCCAGGCACGCCAACCCTCGATCGTGTCAGGAATCGTTGTTAACTCTTCAGGGACCTTTCCCACAGCAGCAGAGACGACCTCTGAATAGCGCGTACGCGCAGCCCTAATCAGCTCATTGATCTCACCAAACACCAGAGCACCTACCTTGCAGACCTCGACGCAAGCTGGGATCTGACCTTCCCGCTGGCGCTGAATACAATGATCGCATTTGGTCGCAACGGTAGCCTTCTCCGGTGCTTCAGCAGAAGCGTAGTAAGTGATTACATCGAATGGGCAGACAAGCGCGCACATCGCGCAAGAGATACATTTGTGTAGATCGATCAGGACGATCTCAGGATAATCCTGTGCTCTACTGATGGCAGTGGTAGGGCAGGTAAGTATGCATGGTGCGGGGTCACAATGGCGGCACTTATTTGGGAATGCCGTGTTGAGTGTAAGTCCTGGCTCTGCATGGATCCGAGGTTTTGGCGTCGGATCTTCAAATACAGCCCAGAATAGGTTCTTACTTTGGGAGTGAGCGACTGCACATGCAGCCTCACATTGTTTACACCCGATACAACGTTCAGGGTGGACGAAAACTGTCTTCATCAAGTCTCACCCCTTTCTGAGGAGAGTCCTCACGGTAGGAGCTCCTCCTCAACTATGTATGCGAATCGATAGTTGGTTTACTTTGCAACACCCTAATCAATAGCCCCCTCCTTTCTTATGTCAGTGACGTTTCAGACGTGTGCTTATGACTTATAGCGGAGTATTAATTATGAGTGCCCCAGCTTCTGTAAAAGGGATAATACACAAGATAGCGTGAGTATGAATAGATACCATCGTTAAGCGGGGAAGGTTATTCAAGCCCCTGTGCAACCAGTATATAGCATATGTAAAGGATGATTCAAGAGAACGTGAATGCTTCGTCGATATTTTAATCCTGGATCGATTGCCCAGTTGTGGGGGAGAATCGACTGCTGAGTACGCATGCGCGAGTTCTTCTATCCACCAGCCATGATCAACATAAATATTAGCTCGTCACCGTCATCTAGGGGTGTGCCTAGCTGGTCGTGGGTAATCCACTCCTCTCCATTGCGGAGAATCTGAATCATCGGATCCAGGTTGTCCTGATCATCATAAAGTGCTTTTCTGGCTTCGTTGCCATATACGTTCACGAGATGTTCTATCAGGTCATTGACCGTTTTACCATCGAAATCGATATCCAGTTCGGTCTTGCCGATCGCTCCAGGTAGACTTGGAAGGAAGAATTTTAGGTGCACATTCATGGTTCTAAGGCTTCCTTTACCGAATCCATAAACTCGAGGTCGAAAATCGGATTATGTTGATCGGAGAGCGTCGATCAACTGCGGCACGACCTGATATAGATCGCCGACAATCCCATAGTCGGCCATCTTAAAGATTAGGGCGTTCGGGTCTTTGTTGATGGCGACGATCACCTTGGAATTCATAATACCCACAGTGTGCTGGATCTGCCCCGATACGCCTACGCCAATATAAAGGAGTGGGTTGATTTCTTTACCTGAGATCCCTATCATCTGGTCTTCCGCAATCCAGTGATAATCATGGGACATCGGACGTGTACAACCCACCATGCCATCAAGCGAATCCGCCAGGTTTTGAATCAAGTTAAGGTCATCCTGATTGGCTACACCCCGACCGAAGCACACCAGAACTTCGGCTTCTTCGATATTGACGCCTGCTGCTTCCTTTGGCCGAAGGTCTACCAACCTGATGTTTGAAGGCTCCAATGAGAGTGGAACTGAGATGACTTCACCTTCACCTGAGTTCCCAGGTTCTGGATCGTAAAGCTTAGGCATCACGGAGATGACTTGCTGAGTGCTAGTGATGAACCTTACAGCGATGGTGTTCCCGCCTAATGCCCGGCGTTCGACAATTAGCCGTTCTCCATCAACATAAAGATTAGTAGCATCCGTGAGGCATCCGGCAGACAGTTTTTGGGCTAAGCTTGGGGCCAGTTCTCGACCTCGCTGTGTAGATCCCACCAGGACGATCTCCACCTGTGCGTGGTCCACAATCTGAGCTAAGGCTGCAGCGTAGGTTCGGGCATGAAATGGGTCGAGTGCAGGGTCATCGCCAACATAAATTCGGGAAGCACCATGGGAGAAGTAATCTTTAGAAGGTTGGGGAGAGTCTTGCCCTAGCAAAGCAACATATAGCGGCTTGTTGAGTTCAGCAGCGAGACTTCGTCCTTTTGTCAGCAAACCCAAAGATGTTTCTTCCAGTTCAGAGTAAACGAGAATGCCACTCATCTCGCTAACACCCCTTCCTGCTGAAGCGCCTTGACTACCTCAGCAATGCCCTCCTCAACATCATCATAGATGTTGCCTTGACGATCATGAACTGGAGCTAGATTACTGAGTTCCTGTACAACAGTTGCACTCGAACCTACATCCTCTTTTGCGATTCCGAGTTCATCAGGTCCCCACTCGTGGAGAGGCTTGCGACTAGCCTTTAAAATAGCTGAAAGTGGCGCTAAACGTGGAGTGTTAAGCTCACTGGTCACACCAATGACGACAGGTAAATCCACCTCAATAACTTCAAGTGCATTTTCCACATCGCGCACTACTCGGAGCCTCTTCACTTCGGATGTTTGATCGCTTTCGATAAGTGGTTCGATCTCACGGACTGCAGAAATTACAGGAAGATCCAGGGCTTCGGCTATACGGGGTGGGATCTCGCCCGAATATTCATCCGCGGAGCTGTCTCCCAATAATATGAGGTCCCAATCCCCAATTTTCTCGATGGCTTTCGCTAGTATATGAGCTGAGCCCATCGTATCTGATCCTTGAAAAGCTGGATCAATCATGATGGCGGCTTCATCCGCTCCTATTGCCAACGCCTCCTTGATAGTCTCTTTCAATTTTGGGGCGCCCGCAGCCAACGCGATTACTTTGCCTCCGAGCTTTTCCTTTAAACGGACCGCTTCCTCCAATGCACACTTGTCATATTCACCAAATAGATAGGGAAGACCTTCAATGATCGGCTCTCGGGTCTCTGGCTTAATTCGAATCTGTTCCAGGTCTATGACCTGTTTCATGCAAACGATAATGTTCATAATCTCTCCAGATGAGGCTATGTATAAAGTGGAAGATACACTATTTGTATTTCACCAGCTATCCAAATCGATACTGTACGCCATATCCTGCTCTTGGATAATGCCAGGTTAGGGCTTCAGGAGAGCAGGCGATGAAGCACGCTCCACATTCTAGACATCCTTCATAATTCACTTGAACATCGCCAAGTGGGTCCAGAGTGTAGAGTTCGGCTGGACAGATGTATAAGCAGTAGCGAATCTGACACTCGGATCGGCAGATCGCATGGTCTATGATGATGTGCGGCTCCGTATCGATTTTAAAAACATCCAGACCGAGCTTAGCTTCAATATTCATACTACATTCCCTATATTTTGCGAAACGCCCACAAATCTTTCAGAACCTCTACGCGCCGAAGTTTCTCACGCATGGTTCGTAAGACTGTCTTCGATAATTTCTCCTTAGGTTGGGTCCCTACCATTAGGATTTGCTCGAAAAGATCAGAGACAAGTTCAGGATAAAGCTCGTATAAGCGCAGATTTGCGAGAAACTCAGGCATGTGTTGAAAGGTTTTCAAATCCTGCCA